>Ga0247782_1000070_pt1 | contig 146721 bp, 107 predicted proteins | sample UWRJL019104C5_FD_179928 | JGI IMG/M metagenome (GOLD analysis project Ga0247782, IMG submission 179928) | Plant litter microbial communities from Arlington Agricultural Research Station in Wisconsin, United States - UWRJ-L019-104C-5 | ecosystem: Environmental > Terrestrial > Plant litter >... | reverse complement strand
CCAGGGAGCCCGCGCTTGCGTTAAAGAGTAAGAATTTAGCGAATATTTACCTATAGGTACGTCTGCATGTATAGGCTCAACTCAACACACCTCCTGCGGTTACAACCCACTCACCCAAACACTACGTTATAGGTAACCTTACCTACTTACGTAGTATCAGTAATATTAGTTATAGGTACCCGTATATTTTTATGCAGAGAATGTTAATAGCTATAGTATTAGGTACTATTCGATCTTCCTTCATGTATTAGAAAAAATATATATATACTTATTGTTACCCAGACTAGCGGTCTGTGTAATACTATCGGTAGGTGAGTATGTACATAAGTATCTACTCTTTGGTTAAGCGGCTAAAAAGTGTGCTTGCGCATTGTTGATCGACAAATCAACTTCTTTCTTGACGCTTTTAAGATTGCTCTGCGGCAAAGGCGTTGCCGCAAAGTGGATGTAAGTAAGTAGGTACCTAGAAGTATCCACTACAGTGTGGCATGCTTATAGCTTATCTGTAAGTAAGAGCTACCTGCTAACACCTTAAATGTAAAAGAATAAAAACTTCAAGTTGTAACCGCCCAGCACCACGCCATATAGGAACCAATGCCCTGTCCCACTGTCACCGTGCCAGATGCCATAAGGACCCGACCTTTTTTTTTTTCCTCCTGTAAACGTTATTTATCTCTTTCACAGTTCAGAGGGGCCTACATAAATACTCCTCTCTACGTAGGCCGCCGGAGGGGTTAGGTTTACATACTTACCTAGACTAGGTTACAGCAGTGCAATATAGTATACAGTATATGCATGTAAATGTATGTATATCCCACTTCAACCCCGTAAAATCCTCCGAGGCCCTACATACGTATGTACAAAGCTAACTAGGTTAGATCTGACCTTACCTTACCTTACCTTACCTGACCGCCGGCGCGGACAGAACCAGAACTGGAACCAGGTTTAGGTCAGATTAGGTCAAGGTCGAGGTCAAAGGTCGGGTCAGGTCACTCATTGTTCTTGATACTTCTGTTGCGCTAATAAGTAAGTAGTCGCCCGGTTACTTAACCTAGGTAGCAAGAGCAAGCTCTTTCATTACCCCTCCATTACCCCCCGCTTAAGTAAGCTTAAGCTGTTTTGTAAGTGACGTGTATCTTCATCCGATGTCGCGAAAGCAAGCAGGAAGCGAGCAACCAACAAAGAAGGCCCGCAAAACGTCATCTTTCTGTTATTGCTTATTGTAAACAAGGTCTCTTTTTAGACCTTGTTTTTCCTCAGCTATATGTAGGCAGAGCCTCGTCACAGTCCCGTCACAGTCGTAGTTGTAGTTGTAGTCGGTCGTTGTAACGCCGTGGGGAAGCATCATTTGCTGTCCTTGTGCTACCAACGAATAAGTAATTGCCTATGTAGGTAAACCAACTAACATACATATATAGTTGTATTTACGTATGCCTATGTGTATGTATGCATGAACGAACAACTCTGTAGCTGGGACAAGGTTTGTCCCTGTTTTCGTGTAACCGGAGCACTGGTATCGTCTCCGACGTGCAATGTGTTTACCAACATATTTTTCTTATGGTTGTATAGCAATGTGTACGCATGTAGGTATCTACATGTACGCCGGTAAGCGAGTCAGCCGCCTCCTTATTGACAGCCAGGCCATATACATAAGTATGTTGAGGCAGAAAGCCCCATCCAATGATCGACCGAGCACTTCACTCCCAACTTTGGTGGCTCAAGGCCACACATGCACACACATGTACATATATATACAGATACATCTACATGCAAAAAACACGCGCACGCAATAACAATAACAGCGGACACAAGACAAGAGCAAGACAAGAATAGCCGATACTGTTAAATAATTGATATGAAGCCCTCCAACTCGGTTGAACAGTAAGTAAGTTAGGTTACATAGGCTACGTACCTTATGTAAGAAGTAAGATTTCCAAAATCTCGCACCTCTCTCTGTATAACCGTTGTTGGTCACAGAACTTGCCAACATGATTTTTCTCATCACACACCTTGACCGTTGAGTCCTGTTATGTAAGCCTCCCTCCCTTGCGTTACAATTTGCCAAGAAACATGAATCCGTACGTCGGGTAAGACTGTGCGAATAGAAAAGGAGTGGAGGGGGGATAGAGGTAAAGGTAAAAGAGAGGCGAGGCGAGGCGAGGGAAGGCAAGGCAAGGTAAGACAATATGATATGTAAATTTTTCTATGTTGGGTACCTACTTAATCTATCTACCTATGTAAGTACCTAACTTGATTTGATATGTAAGGTAGGTACGGGCCGAGCCTTTTCGTTCCATCCCCCCCCTCCATTTCGTTTTTTATTTGCTTGCCCGAGGCCGCGGTAGCCAAACAAAACAAACAAACAAGTCAGATTTAGATACTAAGCAGATCAGGTAGATAGACGAATGGTGGGTACCCCTAGCATACATACATATACAACAACACCTGGGTAGGAGACCCGGCTCCAACCTCCTTATAGTCGTTGCCTCAATCAGTCATCACGGGCAGTCTGGACCCTCTTCAATCTCTTTTTAGTGAGTTTGCCATCTACAGGTAAATAAGCTTGCTGTCTGTTAGCTGGTACATGTGCCAAAAGGGACGGCTGCAGCAATGTTGGAACCAACTGCATATGCTAAAACTATAGTTGTTGGGGCACGGGGGGCGGACATACGGTGTATTATAGCCCATTCTGATACGGTAGATCCAACTGCATTTAGAAACCTTGAAAAACAACTCGTCAGTGGGAAGTCGACGTATAGCTCGGTATTCTCCATTCAAGGACCGGTTACAGTTGATACTTGCCGGGCGGAAGTCGGTTATCCGACATCCTCCCGCTAACATCCTTCCGATTCGAGTGACTACGTTGATGGTTGAAAGGCGGTATTAGAGAATGGGTTTTAAAGAGCTAATAGGAACTACAAACACAATGCTAAGCGAAGATCCAAAGACGGAGAACGGATAAATGTCTAAAATCTTAATTGTGGTCTATAAATTGGCTAGGTGCAATAGCCAAGCTGAACAACATAGTAGTAGGTAGGAGGGCTGAAGGCAAATACAAGACTATCCCTCAATGAAGGCATGAGCCGTTCTTCATCGCACAAAATACTCCTTATAGTATGTCATTACTTCTAATTTCGCCCGTCTCACAAAGCCAACCTTTACCAGGGGACACGGCGGCCTGGCGTGGTGAGCACCCCTCAGCCTAGGGGATTCCGTGCCGGGTTCCCATCGCAGAGCTTGTTATCCGGCTCAAAGGTCATGTGCATATGGCACGAAAGAGGAGTGTATGAGGACCTTCTCCTGTTAGTTTGGCTCTGGAGAGACAATGGGCGAAGGTGCAATGGTTGGTAACACCAACCTACCAAGGAAAACATGACGCCCCTGTATGTACCACCGGGCAAGGTGCCACAAGCGTTGGTTGGTGACAATCGAGCTCTCCGGGGATCACCAAGCTTCCGGGAACTATCCTACAGGAGCGCAGAGCCGGGCCCGTAGCCTTGGAATCGAGATGTATAGCTAGGAAGCCCATCCGTCCCAGGCGTCTGCCGAAAGCCAGTAAATTGTCATGGTAAGGAAGAGCGTAGGGCACGAAAAGACCGAGATGAGTTGTAGATAATGTGGCCACCGTTGGTTGCAGGGTTGCGGTATTACCATGGATCCCAAGAGACGGTCATATGACATTGTGCGTAGACGCATTGCATTGATCCTAAGCCCTATACTCCCGTCGATGGTAATCAACTGCAGGCCTCCAGAAGGTCGACCGGCCTGTGACGCTTCGAATGCGGGGCGTTGCAGATGACGAGAGCAGCGCTACTCACCTGGGCGGAATGCTGGACGGGATCAAGATAACTAATCAAGGAAGATTTCTGTATCGAGGGCTTGGTGGTTGTGGGTCGATTTATGTTGTATCTCACCCTTTCCACGTTGCAACAGTAGCTGCAGATATTTGACGACGCATGTTAAAGTGCAGGATAGAATATCCCGAATACCACCAACATTATGACGAGAGCCAAGGTTCGAAAAGGATTCAGCGGCCCGCGGTACTCCAACAGCGATCCGACCGTCTGTAACTGTATGTCTCGCTCCATTAGAATATTGGCCCCGTAACCATAATCATCATTTATGGCATAAATAGGCCGCCGTGGCTATCATTCAAACCAGGCTTGACTGGTTTGGTTCCCCTAAAGTTGTAAACGACTTTCCTTCGTAGACACTGAGGGGCGGCGAGCAATGAAAGCAACCTGATTCGTCTGGGCGAAGTAGTGGTCCCTTGTCATGCAGTTATGTTGCATCGCATTCTGATCGCATTTTTTTGTTGGCCCGTAGAGCCAACAGCAACAGAGTTGCATGCTGGTGCTGCTGACATAGACAGACTATTTTAGATAAAGAAGAGCGCGCTAGTCTCCCAGAGAAGTCGATATTCCGGTCAGCTGATATCGATACCGTGCATGCTGTATGTGCAACATGGATATATCAAGTCCTGCAACCATGGTTATTATATTGTAGCAAACGCTTCCAATCACTGTCATGATTGTACCGCATGCTGCGATAACGACCAATATGCCGCTATCGATGGTTCTTCACCTATGTAGGTAGAGCATATTCCGTTGCGGACACGGATTTCGGAGACGGTTTCCTAGCCAGGCTGTGTTTCGTTCCCGAAAAATAACAGTTGACTATGCTGATGAGGTGGGACAAAAGGTGGAGCTGCATGACTAAGAGGTAGACTGGTTTCAGCATTGGCGCCCGCCAAGCCTATGTTGGCTATGGCCCCGAGGACTCGCAGACCGCAGGCTTAGATATCAAACCGGCGGCTATGTCGTAGATACCCTAGAAGCCTTCAAGCTCGTCGACTAACCAGTGGTGGGCGTCGAGCCACATATATGTGTCTGGTTATGAGTCAGCTCGAGCGTAAACAGACGGCCACCTTGGGGGCGGAGAGAGAGGAAAAGACTCACAATGTACAATACGTCCGCCATTGACGTCTGCAGATGTCAACTCTTACCCCTTCAATAAGTTCGCGCACCACTTGGACCGGATAATTCAGATAGTGTATAACAGGTTCGAGTGTTAGCGCGTCCAACCCTTGGGTTAACCCGAGATTAAACCACCTTGCGATCTCCTTTTCGCTTTCCTCCGCTGGCCAGGGGTTGAATGGTACACGTATCGTGGTGTGTTCGACGTCAACGAAGCCGATTTCCTCGAGGATCTCATTGGTATTCGGATTCATTTCCAGTTTCTTTCCTGCGCGTGCAAAACCCTGGTGCAACTTTTGTGACCATTCCATGAGCCTAGAATCACGCAACGGCCGCGGATCGCCGTCACTATGAGGATGGAAGTCGATCTCTACCTGCTCCATGAGCCCTGAGCCGGGCTTTAGATGCCTAACGGAAAGCATTAGGAATTATCCCTATACAAGTCCACGCGCACAAGATGAGACCTACTGGAAGATCTGTGTATAAAGACGGGGCCAATCTTCTATACTACCATTGAGGGTTCGCATGTGAATCAGATCATAAGAACTCCATTCGGTTTGTTCCCATTGTTCCTCCATATCAAATCGACGGAAGGAGACGCCTGGTGGAATTCTGGTACTATTATCAATATGAATCCAGGCCTTAGGATTGGTATTTACTTACGCCTCCGGTTGGTTCATGTTGAGATCCCAACCCTCAATATGGTAATCTCCACGCCCCCCGAGACGGCTAATTTCCAAATCAGTAAGTGGATGGCAACGTGACATGGAGTTTACTTACTCGGCCATCTCAATTGCCCAAATGCCAGTACCACAACCTAGGTCCAAGACCTTAGGTCGCTCGGGCAACGTTTGTGTGCACAGGCCGCGGAGGATATGGGTTTCGTGGTGTCTGGCAACCGAGAAGAACTTGTGCATAATATCCAGTCTATCGTCCTCTTCCTACGGCAGTGAGACTAGTTAGAGACTGCAGGCTATAGACGAGTCGTCCTATACCTACATTGTCACAGGGTAGCAGGTATCTACCTGGCCTGAATGTGCCGTAGAACCTTCCCCATCGCCGCGTATACCACCGGTGCCACCAGCCTGGCGTGGTTCGGTCATCGGGCTGGTCATCGGGCTGACCATCGTACATCAAACTATGAATATCCCCAATTAGAAAGACGGAAGAGGCGACAGTGGGCGGCTTGCTACAGCTGTGCTTCTAGCTTGACATACGAGTTGGTCGGGTTGAAAGCCATGGCCAATTTCTATCCTTCAACATAAAAGGTCATGCGCCGGGCAGTACCCTCTTTCCCAAGCAGGGCTGGTCGGCTAGTTTCAACAAACGGCGATTGTACGATGGTCAAGAAAAGCTCGTGGCAGCCAAGGTCGGGTCTGTGGGAAAGGTACGCCGACAGGGAGAGCTTCGGAGACTTCGATCAAGTAGGAGGGGAGGAAACCGATGCATGAGGTAGAAGCGGGCAAAGGCCGCGAGAAAGACCAATGGCTAACAGTGGTAGTACAAACAACAGATAGGAAAGCAACTGAGATATAATAAAGTTGTCATGAGTGCTACCAGAAGGAATGGGCGAGTCGATAAAATCGGGACGCCGCGTGGACACCGAGGAAGGAAGAAAAATTAATATTTAACCTCGAGCCAGCGTGTAGGGAATAATATAATGAAGAGTAGGGGTCGTGAAATGCTTGAGCAAGAAATTGATGGAAATGGAAGATTGGGTTTCGTGGTCAACAAGGACCTACCTAGGTGGGGGGTGATAGTAGTGGTGGTAATGGAAATTCGGGGTGCAGGTACAGAGACCACAGAGTACAACGGCGGGACGCGGTGCAACAGGGTGTTGACCAAACAGGGCTTAGTTAGTGGCTAAGTCGACTAAGATGCAGCCGAAACATCGAAGGAGCGGGACGGGAGGCGCTAGAGTCTACGGCACTACCCAAGGACCTCGGTACCGGATACAAGTAGATACGTATTTTGCCAAACAAGGAACCAGCACGGGCATAAGCCCATCCTGGTACCTTGCTATGCAACAATCTTCTTTGTACATAGAAATAAGAGAGAGTTTTCTAACTATGTATGAAGAGGATCTGTGGCGGTCAGCTTAACCATGCCCATCTACAATTTACTATCAGGGTTGTTTAGTGCATACCCCAAACATATATCTGTCATTTATTTTTCAAGGTGCGTACCTACCTATGTATCAGCTGGCAATGACCTGCAGTAGCGTGCAAGTTATAGGGCGAGACATATACCAATACCAGATGTACTGAGTAAGGCGACCTGGGCAATTGTACTTAGGTTGCTACCAGGTAGTACCCAGGTATTATTTAGCTCAACTCCAAGTTTAGCCCGCTAGATTGATCCGAACTATCACAGGTTCCTATTTTCCACCGCGTTAAAGTATATTGTGTGTTTTGAACACGTAGAAGACCAGTTTGCAAGACCAACCTACCTAACCAAGTTTTTGATTTGATAGTCCCTTGCACAGACATGTTATTAGTGACAATGCAGCTAACCCAAGTACAGCCAACAACAACAGAAAAATAGCCAGGTCACCTATGTTTTGTTTCAGCACTACACGTATAGAAGTAGGTGTAGTTATTGATATAATATGTAGATATCAAGAACTACTTTAATTATTAGATGTAGTTAGCTATTCCCAAAGTTTTATATATTTCTACTCAACTTTGTATTACAGATGCAAGCAGTTGGTTAACATGTCATTATAAATGTAAAAGAATACTAGTCGTACATATACTGTGCCTACATAAGCGTTAGAAAGCAAGTTCCGCCCAAACCAAAATGTTGGTAGTTACCTACATAATAGATACCTTAACCCACCTAAGGTACTCAGCTCAGAGAAGGTAGGCAGTAAGCAATGCAGGTGGTGTCCTACATGTAGGTAAGAACACCATTTAGCTAACCTTAACAAGGAAAGGGGTTTGTTCTCCATGCACCTCGAAGTACTTGCCAGTATGTACCCATGTTAGGAAGCCAATAAGCGCAAGGCCCAGGCGCAAGCAACTAGGTTAGCATGTGCATAATGACAAGATAAAATGAAAATGAAAAAGATAATAAATAAATAATAAATAAACAAATAAAACAAGAAAATATAAACAGAGGGAAATTACTATTTTGTGACCAAAATATGACCAGGGAAAGAACCAGGCCGGTATTTAACAGCAACTCTTGTGCGACAAAGCGGTCGAGCAACTACTTAGTGGATTCGCTATAATTGGTAGCTTGCTCCTTCCCGTGACAATACCTATACCTGACCAGACTACATATTATCTTGTCTTGTTTGAGATGTGGTGTTGCCTATTGCTTAAGCGCGGATCACTTCACATAGCTTTCTGCGTCGGGACTTATATCTAGCCTAGATGGTATGATAGGTATCTACCGACACATAAATGTATCACCTGCCCCGTCCTGAGGTATGTCTGCTCTGTATCTTATACTGTACTGAAGTGGTAGTAACCGCCCCCAAAGGTGAGTGACACTATTGATTTCCCTCTTCATGGTCGTCTAACTGCGACCCTACATTGCCAGATGATCAATACTACATCATGTACAGATACGGCCCAGCACCAAAGGCCCCCTCAAGACAATGATGCACCCCAGGGAGAGCACAAGGTAGAGCTAGACCCAGTGGAAACGCAATGACGACACAACATGCATAATAAACAGCCTCACTTATATCGACTCGCGTGCTGACAATAACAGACTCTAATCGATGTTATGTTTTGGTAATAGTCAGGGCTCGTCACCGAAATGAAGAGGTCCAACCCTCTTCAATCCGGAGTGCCAACGAAGCAAAAGTGCCCATCCCGTGGCCTTTCTACAAAACACACCTACAAATCATGATTAGTGTCTACGCTTTGGCGTGTTTCATTTTAGGCCTGTCTACCACGTCCAGACGTAGCTACTCACGCAGCAGAGGCTGACTTGTCAAGAGTGAGCGCCTTGGCTACTTGTTTGATCCGCTACATGGGACCGAGCCAGAATGCTGGAAAAGCCTGTTCCATGGGTAGAACGGGCCAGCTACCTATTATGAATACCTCTGCCATCATTTATGATGTCTGGGGAATGGGTAATCCCGGTTTCTTTCACCTCTCAGGTCTTGGTGCCCCTGAAGGTCGCTTGTGATGATAAGCCACGGCCAAGCCAGGTGTTTGTACAAGTGAGATGAGCCTCAGGTACAGATCACCAGATGAGAGATTTAACCGAGACACTACGCTGACCAACACGCTATACATACATTGTGTATTGTGCATTGTGCCCCATATACGTGTTAGGCACTAAACAGCGGCCTCGTTTCATCGATTTCACGTTATCGAATATTATCATCTCTACCATCTTCTTGGGGAGTAGAGATTGTTGCAATATGTCTTGCCCTGTGCAGCCCAAACGCCTAAATGTGTCTGTCTCAGAACAAGCCCCTGTCCACGCAGTTGTAAGTTGAATTCTTGACGTACCAACCAGAAGGGATATCCACACCATCGGGACGTCCCGCCAATGGACCGTTTCTCGGGTCTCAGCCACGAGGATCACCCTGGCTCAGGATTTGTCCAGACTGTTACCCTGTGTATACTGAGTACATCCAATCGCAGTGTAATGTGACCATCCATTGATTTTTCAGCATCAGTACCGCAGCCACGGTTTGCAACAACAAAGTCCTAGGAGCGTTCGAGCAGCACTAAGCTCGGGTCGCAACCACGTAAGTCATGATCAGGGCCGAAAGTCCAGCTCCGGAAATGTCCCGATGAGTCAACAGAGACACTCTCAACAATCCGATTATTTAGCTGCACGACGAATACAGTTGCTGACTGCGAAGTGTTTACGATACGAACCAACAGCAGGACATTCTCTACGGGAATTGTATCACGCAGTCAAAAGCAAATGCATGTTCTGCAAAGGTTCCATGACATACTCAATGAGGTCACATTACGGCTTACGCAGTTTGTTCCAGGTTGTGTTGAGTTTGAACACAATCGCTTAAAGTAATCTGCGCCAGTCGAGAGAGTTTCGGTCTGTTGCTGTCTCATCGGGAAACCTCCACTGCGTGACTCGGTCGAGATACTACATCCAATATCAAATAAAGCTTCGGCAGCTAAATATTTGGGAGCTCATTAGAGTTACCAGGATATAGATTGTGGCTTCTTCTACCATCTCCCTGATGTGTGCATTGTGAGTAAGGGGATAATATGTAAATACCCCTTTTTGCGATATGGTAGCTTGCTCAAAGACTGGGCAATTACTTGCCCCGATCATTCGGTTCTAAATTATCTATTTTATTTGATTTAAACGTACTAATATTTGTAAGCCCCAAAACTCCGACTTTGTCTCCCTCCGTCCCAGTAAATAGAGGGCCTTCTCCTTTTTACACCTCATACTCAGTTGTGTTGCAGTCAGCGTCACACTCTGCATATTCGAATGCTATCCACCAAAGCCACTCCCATTATATTGAATTGCTACACCCTTAGCCAGACGCACTATAGCATAATCATGCACAGAATTAGAAGGTCAGCGGAGCAAGAAGACTGCTGACACCCTTTGTGACACTCGATTCAGTACCGCGCTCGTTGGAGGTCTGGGCCAACACGCAATGGATAGACGCAAGTTCAATGAACCGGCAGTAACAGTTCAAGCAATTGAGAGCACAAGTATTGAACATGTAACACGAAGTCGTCTTGGCGTACAGGTACCTCGACGGTACGAACATCTCCAAATAGGCCGTGAGAAGAGGACGGGAAGGAACATCGTCTGCGACCCGCCAACCAATGAAGTTATCAAGCGTCTCCCGACAGACTGGTAAGCAATACACGGATACCCTTGTCTCCCCCACTGAGAAGCCAGTGTTGTCGAAATGGTGTTCCAGGAGGTCAGTTCGGACCATTTGCCCTGTACTGAAGTGCCAGGGCGACAGTGTAACGGGGTGTCACAAAGGCGCACCCGTTGAACGCTTGTGTCAGGAAGTACGCAAATTACCCGCCAAAATATTTACCGATTATTATTTCTGCTTATGTCTTGTATACCGTATCTCAAGTCGCGGGATGCATCTGCTATATATGAATCAGTTGGCTGAATCGGCGCTCCCCATTACAGCAAATCATTAGTCGGTGGTAGCTTTAACACTAAGTCCCTAGTCAAGCGTAAGACATCACACAGAACCGAACAGCCACGTGTATATCCTCCCGCCGTGATACAAGCAACTGCAAACCGTCTACTAAGAAGCCCCTATTCAATAGGTGGAATTGACCGGTGGTGTCGACTCCCATGTACGTGGACTTTATCTTCGCCTCCGACGTGCCCATTTACAGCAGGGATATTGATGTATTATTGGGATAGGCAGCTAACGAGACTGTAAATTCAGCGTAAGCATTCTGTGGGCTGATTCTCTCCACTGAACAGTTATTCGGTGCTATATCTAGAACCCAGCCCGTGACACTCTGGAATTGCTTTGTCCCTATAGATTGATTGGACCCCTGAAGAGTGTGAACGGCAACAACTGAAAAGAGTATCGACACGGGCGATTGATGGTGGTCGGCTGCATACTTACCTAGCTATTACATTTAAACGCCGCCTGTCTATTGCCTGAGTGCCAGAGAACGGCACAGTATTGGTGCGTTGCGTGGCGCTGGTAAGTTACCACCGCCAATCACCAGCTCATCTTTTCCTTCCAGTAACCATCTGCCCATCCACCCCCTGTTGGTGAGTGATAGCCTATCAGGACACTTCGATCAGGATGAACTCACCTTGCATACGTATTTATTTGCTATATTCTCTATTCTGAACATCATTGCCTAGTCAATGTAGCAGCTGCGGTTAACCAGAGGAGCGTCATTACACCCTCGGCCCATAAAACAGTATCATGCGCCACGTCAGGTGCTGCTGTCTCAGACCGAGAGCTGAGTCCAGCTAACACCAACGGAGTCACGATTACACACCTATCGCAGGGTAGGGAAGCAACGAACGAAATATATGATGGTGGCCTGCTAACTTAGCTGGAGACAGACATACTCAGTTGGAACAGAATTACGAGACAGGAAAAATTTTTAATACAGGATGGAGCAAGATCGGACGGAGTAGGTAGTACAGCAACCACACCGCATGGAGGAACGTCAGTATCTGTCCATGCATCCATGCATCATTCATCACGCTACGTATACGTACACCCAACATGTACACCCCCCAGGATGCGGCCAAGCCTTCACATTGCAAATCGCCAATTACGGCGTCGAGGTTGCATCGAGCTGCCTGAAGGGGATAGCGGACCGAGTTTATGTTCCTTTGATTGGCCAGCGCACTAGCGTTACCAGACTGTCGGGTCGCCCAATCCTTGTCGGCTTTGTTCACTTAGCTGTGTATAGATAATACAGCTGCCTCTCTGGACTGATGTTGTACCTCCCTCAACCCTTCGGTCAGAGAACATCAGTTCCTCTTTAAGTTTCTTCCCCCCCTTTTCCCTGTCTGATTATCCCGTTTTCAATACATCGAGATCATCCTCGAGGATAACTTTCCTAAGTTAGCAGCTAGGCACTTTTGCACGGTACGTAAGCCTGTAAGTAGACATAATAGGCAACGAACTAAAGTAGTGCGCTGACCTCAAGAATTGCCTATTTCCAAGTTCTCTCTAACACTCACTCTTCCTTGTACGTGTACTTGTTACTGTTATGTACACTTATACAACCCATCCACTTTCATAAAGGCGGCCTCTAGCTAAACCGCCACAGGAGAAAAAAAAATTAAGTAAAATAAAATACCTAGAAAAATAACACAGATACGAAGAAGACTACCTATGGAACAAATAGCGTAGGGTAGGATTATGAAGCGGATAATTAACCCACACACACACACATGCATCGCTTGCCACGAGACCACTAACGTATGTATGTATGTATGACCATCGGGCCGGGTATGCGCATCTTGCATTCCAGTTTATAACGAAAGGCAAGCCCTTTGAAATCCTATTCGTCTCTCCTTTCTCCCTTCCTCGACGGTGAAAACGAACGGGACGGAAGAGCGTCAGAGTCCTGCCCCGACGACATGACATGGATTATGAACGTGACGATTAGAATTTGATTCATTGATTGATTTTTAACCCACTACTACCTAACTGACTGATTCGCGCCCCGCCATCCCTCCCATTCAATTAAGGGGACAGAAGGGGGCCGAGTTTCCCCGTACCTTACCTACCTGTATGTTGGCCCCAGACTCGGAGCTCTGGGAGACGGAATCCGGGATCGGTACGGAAAGCGTACCCAAACACTAACGAAAGCATGTTTTAAGATTATGAGGTGGCGCGCCCTTTTTGTCCGCCCCCTGGGAAATTAGGTAGGTAGGTAGGTAGTCTATGCCAAGCTATCAGACCCGTTACAAGACAACTGACTATCTACCTATACACACCCCTATATGAGATAAATACTTATACGTAACATACATAGGTGCTTTACTTACTTTTATCATCACTGTGTATTGGAGGACTGCCAAGTAAGTACTATGTTAGATGGTAAGATTCCTGAGGAAGACATTTTGCCGAAGCGGGCGGGACTCCCCATACTTTATTGTGATTGCAGAGCCCATGTACAAAGGCCCCCTACTTGCAGTACTGTTGTAAGGGCGACGAGTCGATGACCCAGCCGTTTTTGCCAGGGTTTACTTGAATAAATTATCAAGCGCCATGGTTTGAGACGAACGAAGGATGAGTGAACCGTCCTGTCGGGTCAGTTGTCTAACTAAGTTGGTATAGTACGTATAAGTGATAAGTTAGGGAAGTGAGGAGTTGAAGCAAAAGAAGTTAGCTAACCTAAGTAGCCAACCTAAGCTGACAAGGGAAAAAAACCAACATAACATTTTCTGCGAGATGAAATTAATTCTCCGGTCGCAAGGCGAAGCAACTTAAATTACAGTAGTACAGTACTTTCCTTTCTTTTTTTCTTTTTTTGAGCGGGTAAACAAAACGAAGCGAAACGAAACGAAACAAACCCGGACAGGCGTGGCCGGCACCTAGGCCGCTTGGCGCTGGGCACGGTTCGGTGTCTGTCTTATGGCTCATGGGTTCGAGCTCGGGAAATGAGCGGTGTACCGGTATTATGACAATTCATTACGGACTGCCTTCTTTTAATTTTCTTTCTTACAGCAAGGCAATACTCATGTCTGCCATGTGCTGACAACGGATAGACAAACCGAGTAGACTAAAAACAAATCCATGTATTTGCCTCGTTGCCTCGCCCGGGCCTAAAAAAAAACCACCGCGGCGCCGGACCGCATCTACCATCTATCTCGGCTGATACCTACATAGCACATATATCAGCTTCTTAATGTTAATTCCATTGCTCACCGAACACTTCGTGACAGAAGCGAAGCAAAGCTACCTAACCAATTAGGCTAGGTACTTTGTTTTACCGAGCTTGCCCAGCAACGTATTACTTATTCACCCTACTCACCGTTTGGTGACTTGCGCAAGACTCAATGAATATTGGTACCTACTTGCTTGCTTTCTGACGAGCGTCATCTGACTAACCACAAAAATTTCGCACAAACCGAGGTTGACATCTTTCACGTCGTACGACAGGAAGGCGGAAAGAGAGTTCGGGCAAGAGACAGCGTGGCCCTGTCATCCCTTCCCCTCGTTAAGGGGAGGGTGGGTGGTTGCTGGTTGCTTCATGCAGAGGGAACTCAACCAAACGGTTCGAAGTAGGTACCTAATCTACCAACTGCTCGGTCTCAGCTACATAGGTAGGTAAGCTACGGTTCGCGCACATTCACAAGGCGGCGAGAAGAAGGCGTTTAGGCTTCCTCTCCCAGGGCTTATTTAAGGCAGCTAACTGTTCTGTCTTGCTGGTCTGGAACGGGTGCCTCTTAATTACCCATGTACTCTTTAAACGAGAGCTAGTAATTTTGCAGCAGCACCTCCTCACAGCCATAGCCGTAGCCGCAGTTGTATGTACCGGCATGTATAGATGTACATGGTTCGTAGCCGGAGCCGAGAGCCAGGGGACATCCCAGCTCAGTCACAAGGTTAAGTTCATATATATATTACGGCATGCGGCTCATGCGAGGCTTTTCGACTACCTAGGTACACCCTCTCTTCAGCCGCGTGTTTCGCTTTTTGCCTGTTTCGTTTATACTGGCATCAATAGTACAGCATAAGTCTGTCGGCGCCTGGCCTAGGTAATGGCTAATGCGCTCCGCTGACATAGAGATGTTATCTCCGCATCCCGGATACATGCACGAACGCACTCAGATCCCCAACGGGAAGAAAAGTAAGGGATACACACATATACGGGTTCCCATAATCTACTAACTAGACTAAACGAACCTACATATGCATGTATCATCCCTTGCTACCGCCTTTTACCAACTAACCTACACACTTACATTTTGACATACATACTGGCATACATACCTACTCATCTATTGCTGGTTCCTATGCAGAAGTAAGCAACAACAGTTTTTACACTTATGACAGCTTCCCCTCACATTCCTCACAAACCTGGTCTGCCTTCAAGTTGCTGACAACTGGATGTGACTCGTGTAACCTAACCTACCCAACCCAGTGACGTACAAGGGTTTGACAGTACAAGCGTACAAACAAAACATATTTTCTCCATTACCTACTTTATGCGTACGCCTGCCTGACTAACCTATCTGTCGCCTAATATACATAACAAGACTCTCCGTACCACGGGATCTCGGGCTCTCGCAACAACCCGTTACTTACTTACTTACTTACTTATCACTTCTCGTTTTCTCTCATCTGGTGTTAGGAGGAGTAGCAAAGTGCAACTCCCTACACCGGGCAGTCGGTCGGTCGGTCGGTCGGTCGGTCGGTCAGTTGTACTTTTGTTGTTTACCGCGTTTAGAGTTTTGTTTATTGTTTGTCACGACGTAAAAACTTCGTCATCTAACCTAGTCTTAACCACCTGTGCGCCTATCAAGCTAAGGTTATAAATATCTATATACATACATCCACATAGACCCTGACACGTCTTTGTTTACAAACCAAGTAACAAGCATCCTGTTACACTGAGCTCATCCTGCCTATCCAGATCATGTCACGTAGAATCCAGATTGTACTCGACCTCCTAGCATACTTGACTGTAAACACACACACACACACACACACACACACACACAGAGGCACGCACGTAAACACAGCAGCATCTTCACACGAGCATAACCAAATAGCAAGCCGCTCATTTCAGATGACTGCCTTGACCTATTCAGTATAGTCCTATTTTTTTGTTGTATCCGTTTGTTCCTCTAATCTGTTATCCTTGCGTCATGAAACACCCCCAGTAGCATCTCTCTAATCGCCCCGTTCCACGACCAATTACAAGGGCTATAGAGCCTATCCTGCCTGGGTAGCCCAGAATAATCATACTTATCACCGTCTAACAAGCACAAAGAGTATTGAATCAGAAAAGGAAGATTATAAGCAACTTTTTTTTGAATTTTCTTTAAAAAAAAAAAAACGCAACTCATATTGGTCTACATGGTACAAACGTGTGAATGAGTTGACTTAACCCCGCCTTTATGTCTGCCTGCCTGTCTCTGTCTGTCTGACTTGACTGGTAGCTGCCCTCAGGTAGTGGTTTCTTTTTTTTTTTTTTGCCTGCCCATAAAACTAGCTGGCAAACTCATCCCTGCTCATCTGGCAGAGGAAGAAAGAGACGAAAAATAAACTGGAAAAAACCGCAAAGTCCACCTTGCAAGCAAACATAAACCCTTCTTCCTTGAACTCTGACTCGTAATTTGCATCGTGTCTAGGGAGGAAGCAGTCTTCTCAGGCAATTTTGTGTAGGGCGCAGGTTCCGTAACGTCAGGCCAATACGAGAGTGCTAGAGTCGTGAAGACCAAATACAGCCAGCAAGTGCCAAATTGCGTCCGTACCTTTTCATCCAGGAACTACAGGTGTACAAATCGGTCGATCTTCGCATTGCCTCGATCCGAGAATGATCTGGTTCAGGCGTAATGACCGGAGTACCTGCCACTTGTGATGAAGCAGCCAGGCCAAAGTCTCTAATGTGTAGAACGCCTGCAATCCGCCCCCAAGCAACTCTTCCGATCCCTCGTCTATCGTAGGCCCATGTCCCAAGTCTACCACTCGTATTCTCCGGTGGCTTTATGGAAGACGTAATCCCTTCCGTTGACATTGAGAACTCCATCCTTGAGAACACACTTCCTGAGGGAGCGTCAGCAAATCTATGGATGGGAAAGGGAGAGAAACAACGAATGTAAGGCATTTCGTAACGTACCACTTATTCTTTACGCGCTGTACCTTGTCGTACATGCAAAGCATAATCTGACCGGCTTCCTCATCGTCGTCATCACCCTCCAAGTTATCATCAGGATCATCAAGATCTGAGTTGATTGCATCCTCATCGCTGTCCACGTCGTCTTCCTCTTTGACCTCATCGTCCGGTCCGTCAAACTGAGAGGGTCCGGCACCGGGCTTGTGGTAGGAGACAGACTTGCCCTTGCGAGCACGTTTAAGTGGAACCATCAGACCCCCTCCCTCCATAGCCTTAGCCCGTGCGGCAATCTGCGCATGGAGCATGCTGTCAATCTCCATTCGGCCCATCTCAGTGGTCTGGCCATCACGGTTTTGTTGGAGAAGAACACCGACATGGCCATCAGCATCGCCAGGTCCGTCCGTCTGTGACGGAGCGGGACGTTGAGCGTTGGACATGGGACGTTGCTGCTGCTGTGCAACAGAATTGGGAGGTATATTTTGCCGATACTGTTGCTGTTGTACCTGTGGGTTGTTCTGATACTGCAGAGGATATTGCTGGGGGATTCCTGGGCTTGCCATTCTTTGCTGATTTTGCGTTTGCACACCACCACTACCGGGCTGCTCTCTTAACTTATTAATTGACGCAGCTGCGCGGTCGCCGTATTGGTTCTGCAGTTGCGCAATAACACGTTGCTGTGCAACACTTTGTGGATCTCCACCAGAGATAGTCTGAGGTATTTGATTACCTTCAAGGCCCGGCTCTATCTTGACGGTTGGCTCCGTCTTGACGCGAACCTCGCCTGTGGGTTGGGCAGCCTGCATGGGCATCTGCATAGGCATGGGCTGGGTAGTGGGAGGTTGAGAATGGTTGTAGCCATTGCCGTTAGTGGCGCCCATAGACGTAGGCGGTGGAGGAGGGTTAGATTGGGCTGGTGGTGCGGGAGCAGAATTAGCAGCGGGAGCCGGAGGATTGTCAGGCTTGGGGTCCCAGGGGAACGAAGCTAGTTGCTGCTGCGTGAGTTTCTTTTGCCAGCCCTGCGAGATATTGTGTCAGTGAGTTCACGGTAATGCATCGATTTCCTGCATCGTTCTCAGTGTAAGGAAAGCAAGAAACGTGAATAGAGAGAGCGAAGTGTAAGCAGTTGGGATAGCCATAGCCTAGGGTAACCCATATAAATCATGCATATCTACGCAATGGCGCGTGTGCAAGGAGTCAAGTGATATCAGGCCACCCAATATCAAGAACTGCCATGTCGCCGACACAATAGGGTAGGACATGCGAAATAGGGTGAGCGGGAGTGGACGAGTGGAGCACGTGAGTGAGTGGTGTAGGCTCCAGCCGTAGATTGGACCAATGAGCAAAGACTGAGTCATCGGGGGCTCAGGGAGGTTGGCAGGCAGGTGGGAAGGGATAAAAAGCCCCAAATAGGGCCGCCCGCCCCCTCTCCAAACCCGCCCTGTTCTCACCACCCTCGGCTGACCGACTGTCTGTTGGAACTGAGGAACAAGGAAGCTTTTCCCACCAAAACAAACATAACGCCATATTTACAACCATATTTGGGCATTCAAAATTGTTTGGCCGTCGTAGGAGAAGAATGGAGAACTTGTTTTTGATGGAGCAGGTGGTCTTGTTCGTAAATGCGACCGTGGAAAGTGATGGAAGATGAGGTAAAGTATCATGATCATTTTGCTCACCTGTCTTAGTTGCTCTAGAACCGCCTCGTCAATACCGCCTTCCTCGAAATCGACCCGCGACGCCGAAATCACGTCATTGATGATCTGTTGGTAGACCGCACCGACTTGTGAATTGGACATGTTGATGGGTGTTAGTCGCCGGAGGATGCACGAGTAATTAGTGGCTGGTTCTGTATGGTGACAGGCAATTTCAAGGAATCGCAGCTGAACTACGTATCGTCACTCGATAATAATATTATCGCGGACCAGACAGTCGAAGCGCAAGCAGGAATATGGCAGAGATTGTTGAGGTAGATAGGTATTAGTTACTAGAGGGAAGTTCGCGGATGGGAAACTCGATGCTGTTGAGGTCAGTGAGGTGCGACCGGGCTGCGCGGATTCACCGTGAGTCGGGTCACCAAGTCGCCCGAATCTCCCCCTCGCGCACTCTTGATTTCGACCAAGATCAGATATTTCGTATCCTCAGTTCCTTAAGTGTTTAATTTTGGTTCAAAGTAACTGTGGTGGTTGTCAGAGTTATGCGCTGATGCTTGTTGCGTGTTCCAGCGTTGTTTTGTGACAGCCTGTAATGCTCCTACAAGGTTTCCAGGTAGGTGTTGTTGGGGTAAAGTTGCCTTTAGATCCTGCCAATTCTAAGGAAATGCACCAGAGCGTTAACCTTTCTGCTTAGCTAATACAGTAACCTAACGGCATCCACTGGGAGGTACCTGTTATGCAGCAGTGAAGGTAGTTCCGATAAGATAAGCCAATGTCACTCTGTTATGCCGAACAGTGACCCCCAAATGCCACATGTAGGCACCTAGCCAGTTATTAGAGAAACACAGCGAGACAACAATGGGCTACCAGCACCTCAAAGTGGCCGTCATCAATTTTCTACATTGCAATAGAGAAGGCGGTTCACATTCACGCAAATACAAAGACAATATTCATAATGTGGTTCAACGCGACAAATTCTTCTGGTCTGACACATCATGGAGACATGTTTGACTATCTAAGATTTGGCAATGTAGGACCACTAACACGCCACTCAACAAACAACCTGCAATGCGTAACAATTAAAGGGGCTATTCACCTTGCTCCCTGGTATAATAATACAAATATTTTAATCCATGATTCCCACTAGGATCTTCCTTCCGTATTGGTAGCATCATGTCATAACTCGTGACCCAAGTGTCCGTTGCGTGGGAAGTTCATCATGATCGCTCTAAACAAGCCCAACGCCGCGCTAAATTGAACCTCAAAACCACCCCGTTACCAGACAATGCCAGAACGAAATGTGTATACCTACTGTTGTTGACTTATTTGTAGTTTTGAGGTCATCACCGAGGTGAGCCGCTTACCGAATTGTCATCTGTCTGGTCATCTCAGCCTTGGCACCCGCGTTGGCACCAGAGACAGAACCGGGCTTCTTCTCGAAGAGCTTCCAGAACTTCAAGCTCTCGTCGGCAGCTGCAGTGGCGAGCATCTGTCCATCAGGGCTGAGGCAGCTGTGGAGGACACGGCTCTCGTGAGCCGGGATCTCGACGTTGCGGACGAGGGTGGGGTAGCTCCAGATGCTGAGCGAGTTGTCGGGGAATCCACTTGAGCTGACAATCTCCCGGTAGCTGGTGCTCCAACGGAGGCTGGTGACCTGAGAACCAGTGTCGATGCTGTTGACGCGAGCACCAGAGGTCGTGTTCCAGAAGTGGATGTGACGATCGTACGAGCCACCACCAGTGGCGAGGAGGTTCATGTTCCAGGGGCACCAGGCAAGGGCCTTGACGGCAGCCTTGTGATTTGTCTTGGTGAACTTGGGGACGGCCAGCGAACGGGCATCCCAGATCGAAACCAGGTTATCATTGCCGCCAGTAGCAAGTTGAGCACCGTCGGACCGCCACTCGAGTCCGCAAACCTCTGACGTGTGAGAGACGAGCTCGGCGACCTTGTGCTCGGCAATGCGGACGTCGTGGTTGAAGACCAGACCACTGCGGGCACCGGTGGACAGGAGATGCTTGTTCCAACCCATAACACCGACACGAGTATCGTGTCCGAACATGCTACGGATCTTGGTGCCTTCTGCCACATCCCAGATTTGGACTTCACCGGTTCCCATACCGACGCCGACGTAGGCTCCATCATCAGACCACTTAACACTGCTGACGTAGGTATCGGGGCTGGTTTCCAAGAGACAGCTGACGGAGCCTTCGTCAGCCGACCAGACATAGACGTTGCGTTCTAGGCCGATGGCGACCTGGTTGCCCGAACTCCAGTCGAGCAAGTTCAAGTAGTAGTCATCAATTAGACCGGGTGCATCGAGGACACGTTCAGGTGCAGTTGCAATGCGGCGTCGGAACTGGGCAGAGCTGGCACTGGCAGGCTTCAAAGGTCTGTTATATTGTTGACGGAGGTCGATAGGCTTAGAGGACTCGGGGGGAGCGGGCTTGAACTGAAGAATTCGGGTGTTCAGGTTAACGCCGCAAGCATTAGCTAGAGAATCCTGGTAGGCAACGGTGTTGGGTGATGGCCGAGAATAGGTGGTGGGATCTTCCTCATCGTTGATGTTGAGTCCTTCCAGAGAAGCAATAGCAGCATCAGTAGCTGAGGATAGAATGGATGATGGCTCGCTGCTGCTGTTCTTAGATCGTGACTTGTCCTGGACGTCCAACTTGCCAGAGCCGACGTTGGCAATGGCAGAGCTGTTGCTGCGGTTGGGAATGTACCGATCAGCAGCATAAGTCAAAGTAGTCTTATTAGACTTCTGGCGAATAATCTTCTTGGTCTTGGTAGAAGAAGGGGTCTGAGTGTGTCCTGTGCCGATAAGAGTAAAGTCTGAAACACCGAGCTCGAGGGCCTTTCGAGGGGTTGCCGCGCTGCGGGCGATGTTGGACTTGGGGGAGTCACGGTGGGAAGATCTGACGTTTGATTTGGCAAAGTGTGAAGACAGGTTTCCTCCGTACACCGACTTGACGGGCCTCGACACGTCGTGATGTCTCTCGGGTGTGCATGGTGAAGAGTTCACGGAAATTGTGCTGGCGTTGCGTTGTCTGGGAGAGGGTGTGAGGGGCATGCGTCCACCAGCGACGCGAGAAGAGAAGATTCCCTTATGGGACTTGATGGGTGTCGATACTGCAACTGATGCCATATTGTCTGATTGTGATATGGATTTCTGTGCAGTTGGGGTATCGTAGGTGTGTAGTAACTTTGGAGAGCTCCGATAAATCGAACGGGCTCCAAGAGACTCAACTTAATGGTTCCTGGAATGTGTTGTTTGGTTAGTATTCTGCTGTCGTTTGTGCTCGATGAATCGAAGTGTGCCTTCAGGAAGAATGGCTTTAAGTCGGATAGCGATCAAATGGCTGTAAAAGCGATGAGATCTAGTGGACTTGAAGAACTGCTTGCAAGAGGCTTGTATAGTGTTGATAGCGGAGAGATAGAGAGATAGAGAGTTTTGAGGAGGTGCGGGAGAGAGATGTGTGTGATTGTAGTGAGGAAAGGAGGAAAGAATTGAAATTCAGAGGGTTCAATATGACATCTTTTATTTACGTTTGATAGTGGGGCGTTGACACAACAACACTTTCCACCATTCTCTTTCCGGCGCCCCGCCATGACCACGCCTCGTTGGTCCCTCTTGTGGATCCATGGCATTTGCCAGCTGCAAGCTAGTCCCTATTAATATCCGCTTTAGCGCCTCCCTCCATAGGCAGACAAAGGAATTTGCTCGTGCTGATACTTTCAGCTCCACTTTTTATCTCCCATTCTCTCCCGCCTGCCCTCCTCAACCATATTAGAGTTCTTGGGTTGCGTTACGGTCGCTGCACTAACACAGTGAACTTTGCAACAAACAACGTATGCCTTGCAACCCGACTCATTCCTTGTCATATCTCTCAAACTGCTGAAACCCAACCAGGGTTGCAGCCATTCTTTTCTAGTCAGAGTACATAGTCTGCAGCCCTGTTGCCACAGTCTAATGTCGTGATGGCGTTGCGGCCAAGTTTGTGATTAACTCTGTGAGACTATCTATTCACTTGAGTCCAGTCCGACTTACATCCATCGACCGAAGGCCTACAATCATGGCTAGTCCATCTCATCCATCCACACCAAACACCGCTTCACATTCTCTGTTTGGCGGCCCTATTACCTCTTCCAGTCTCTCCCACACCGTCTCTGCCCCGTCTATTCCCTATCACACCTCTTCCGCTTCGTCTTCGAACGTACCAACACCCGTATCGGCTGCCTCTTCCGGAAACACCTTCGTCATGCCCAACACGCCTCTAAAGAACAGGGCTATTATGGATGGCTACCGGCCAAAGGTTACTCGGACGCTGGGTCAAAGACCGGCTTGTCTCGTCAACGCATCTGTCACATATTGCGGAAACAATCAGATCTACGCCTTTGGTGGATTTGACCAGTACACTGACGAAGTCTATAATCACGTCTTGAAACTGGACCTTAACAGTCATCAATGGAGTCTTGTCGACAATTATGGAGATATACCTGGTGTTAGAATGGGTAAGCCTATATTGCGCTTGTTGGTTGGCGATACAGATTTGCTGAACTCATCGCTTCAAATGTAGGGCATACCGCCACGCTATACCAAAACGATAAGCTTCTAGTCTTCGGTGGCGAGAACGAGCACCGTACTTATCTTTCCGACCTGATCATTTTCGACTTGAAGACAGCGCACTGGACACAACCGCAGGTGTCTGGCCATGTACCCCCAGGTCGAGCCCGACATGCGGCTGTTCTCCACGATGACAAGCTTTTTATTCTCGGCGGCATCACAGGGCCCGACAATTTTGTTCTGGACGATATATGCTACCTAGACCTCAAAACCTTTACTTGGTCAAAGAGCTGGCGGTTTGTTGCCAGGTTCGATCACACAGCCTACGTATGGTACGTGCTACTTCTACTGCGAATAGTATGTCGTCTGATGCTAACCATGGCAGGGCCGATCGCATCTGGGTTTTCGGTGGTCTCAGCGAGGATATGGACAAGGTCGGTGAGTTGTGGTGGCTTGACCTTAAGGGAAGTCCGGCTTTTGAGTCACCACCTCACATGGGTTCGGGCTTGGACAGACACGCCCTGATAAGCCGAGGAACCGATCTGGCCCGCCCTTCTTATTCCATGGGTCCATCGCCCATCATAGGAACCTCTGGATATGCAGCGAACTCCCGGACCCCCCAAGTCAATACACCTTCATTCCAACTCAGATCTTATGCGCCTATGACACTTGGTGCGGTTTCCTCCTTGAAATTCGTATCTGGTCTCAATGTACCGTCACAACAGCCCGGGACCCATTTTCATATCTACTCATCTGGTACTTTGCTTGACATCGTAACGCCAGCTACGACTATGACGCCAAAGGAGTGTGCGCTGTCGGCATTGGACTTGGCAACACTACGATGGCAAAAGTTGGCTGACGGGCGAGAAATCTTCAAATCAAATTTCCGGTGGCATTACTGTACGATGAACGACGACGGTACCAAGGCTTGGTTGCTTGGGTGCCCGATCGACTCTGTGAACGACCTCGGCCCCAACGGTATTGAGGAGTACTTGAGCGATATCATGGAGATTGATCTACGTCGCTATGGCTTTCTAGGAAACAACATGGCCCCTGAGCCCCGGTCTAGCCTCTCTCGCCCTTCGGCCAACGCTCGTGTCCAAGAACAGCCGTCAAAAGGACTCGGGCTCGATCTGGCCAAACTTTTCAATCAACCTCCAGAGACTGGCAGCGGGACTGACTTTATTATCACGGCTCTATCCAACGATGGCGAAGAAGATGATATAATGAGCTCGGGTCTGATTCGTGCGGGAGAAGTCCCCGATAGCCAGAATTGGCTCGGACCGGATGCCAAAACATCCCCCCCTATTCACGTTCACAAGCTCATTCTTCAAGCTCGTTGGCCGCACTTCTCCCGCCTTTACAAGGCGCAGATGGCAGAGTTTCACACCAAGAAAATGCATATTCCTGAACCTTATCCTGTTGTAAAGGCCTTTTTGTACTATCTGTACACGGACAGCATTCACGTAAGCGACGGCGTTACCGAGCTCTCTGACGTGGCTGGGCTGCTGGTCATGTCAAATATCTACAACATCCCGCACCTTCGCCTCCTTTGCGTGAACCGTCTATCAAAGGAACTCGACGTCGATCATGCATGCATTATCTGGTATTGCGCTGGCTTGGCAAGTGAAGATTGGTTGCGCAGGAGAGCTGCTAGCTTCTGTCTAACACACTGGGGCCGCATCGTTCGTACACAAGGATTCTTGCGACTCCCTCGCAGCGCCTTGGTCGAGCTTTCACAAGAGATCGACACGGAGGGTAGAGTAGTTGGCGGCGAAGAGCTTGAATATGTTGATGGCTACCGCGGCCGGGACTGGAGCTATCGAAAGGACAGTATAAGCAGCGAACGAACACAAACCTTGCACTCCGATGTGGACAATGATTCCGAGGGCATGGATATTGCTTGATTACCTCCCTTCTCTTCCTTTTTCTTTCTTTTTCGCTATAGCCACAGCTTGCCTTGTGTAGGGAAGAGTGGGTGTTCCTATGGACTATTTGATAATTTGTATGACTATGTACTTTCCCCGTATTCGGTCGGGGTCAGCTACTACGAAGGTATGAACGGGAAAGGCGTTAGTGGACACATAGGAGATCGATGCGAAGGTACAGATGCCAGGCTTGTGATTAGTGCTTTATAAAATAGGTTCGCATCTGATTGCGGCGTTCCTGGGGGAAGACTACCCGTACTCGATGTATTCTACAGGGACTTATTCCTGGTCTGGGCGTGCTGTTGTCATTGCTTTAGATTCTTCATTTTTTAGTTAGTACCTGTTCCTATGAATTGTACAAACTTTGACAAATTAGGACCCCGCACACAGCAAACTAATCACCTACTTCGTGAATTTTAACGCTGTGAAGGGGCCTATATACACTACGTACGACTGATACCAAAATACTTAAGGGATTAGCAAATTGTCATGCCCATCTTGGCTCTTGTCACAATAGCCGATCTAAAGCGTGTGAGTGCTTACAACCATTTAAGTACTTAGGGAACAAGGGTGGGGGAAACTACTATAGGTGGGTAAGTGAATAATTGGGATAAATAAAGTATCTACTTCTACGAAATGGGGAGAGGCCGAAAAGGGGGAAGAAGGGTTGTGGGTGAACGAACCACCTGGATTATTATGTTTTCTCTCTGTCTCTATCTATCTACCTCTGTCTATCCCTCTAACTGGCGAGGCAAGGAGTCAGAGAGATGAGGAAATAAAAAACACAAGATAACTAACTGGAAGGCAGAGCGGGATGAGAGGAGACAAGACGGCACCGAGATGGGGGAAGAGACGAGATGGTGAAGGGATGAGATGATGAAAGCCTTACAGACTGACATTTTATCTATCTATTTCCCAGACTGGTTCTGATCGGTTTACGTAGGTAGTTCTACGTATGCATACCGAGGTTTCCGGAAAACTTTCCCTTGGTGGAGGTACGTATCTCTTTATTATCCATCTATTTGCCTATCTAACCCACCTCATCACGGGCAGCTAAGGTTAGGTAGGTAGGTAGCCTAGGAAGTGATGTATGTGGCTTATTTTAGGTAGGTACTTAATGCAGATCTGGATTTAGACAGCAGTTTCTGACATTAATATGAGGCATGTATGTATGTACCTAAGTATGTTATGGTCTACTCACCCCGGGTTGATAGATGTGGATGTTTCGTCATTGCGTCGTCTTATCTTCTCTTGGCCAGGCTTGTAGCGTTTAGCGAGGTCCAGGATGGTGGGCCGCATTGGATTGATACAGAAAATAAATAGGGAGGTAAATAGGGGTTTGAATGTAGCCGGCTGAGTAAAATAAAGAAGAGGGTTCTATAGGGGCATAGAGGGGGAAATAAAAGGAAAGGGAAGAGAAAGGGAAGATTAGCTGCGGATGTTTCATATATCAAAACGGTGTATAAAGTTTGAGAGAGAGACAGAGAGGTATTGAGTATGATTTGCAGAGGCAGGTAATGGTAAGCCCCCTCCGATCAACGACCAAGTCTCATACCTCAGTCATGATCAAGGTAGGGCTTGCTAGTGCGGCCGGTAGTTATTGGTAAAAAATACAATGCTATCAGCATCAGCATCATCATCAGTAACAACACGGGATGGTGGGATAATCCGACTGGGTCGTAGTTACCAGCGTCCAAGCTACATACTCGATATACATACATACTTACCTACAAAGCATAGCCCTGGGTTAGACTATATATATCACAATACGGGATTGATGTTATTCGATTGATGTTATTCGATAGCACATACCCAGACAAGTAGGGTAGATAGATATGTAGTGAAGTGAGACCACAACAAGTATTTTATGAGCCTATTGAAGAAATCAAACGATAACGCTGTAGATAATATAAAGAGGAGTAACGAAACGCCACCGCGCGATGCAACAGAACTAGAGTAGGTTAGGAATATGCCATGTACTCCATGCCCGCTGTAACGGAATCTCAAGTGGCTAGCTAACGGCAACCTCTCTTTTCTGCTACAATATTGCTGCCTTCTTTCCCGTAAAGAAGGGGGGAAGTATAGACCTTCCTTGTATCTGCAACGAGGACGTTTGTTGTTTTTGACGCGAGTAGAGTATCGGATTATGTTTTCAGTATAGCAGTAATGACTTATTAGTCGCTGCCATTATGGCGTACACGGAGAAGAATTGATAGTCTCTCTCCATGAAAGCAAATATTGAACAATCAACGTTTGTCAAACAACTAAATTTCCACAGTCCTCTGCTCCCGCTTACTTCTCTTCGATATTGACAAGCCGTGAGGCAATTGGGAACGCCCTGCAAAGAGGGTGTCCCGGAATCTATCATAAGATGTGTCTCCAAATAGTTAATAGTAAGGATGGGAGGCAGTAGTCGAAGAAAAGAGAAAAAAAAATAATCGCATCGCTAATAAATCCGTCCACAAATCACCCGTCATTGTTTCTGTACCGTGTCCACCATGCATGCATGCTTTTTATCTAATCCATTCTTCTTTCATGTGTTCCTTATTTCTTCTTCCAGGGTGACTTTGAACAGAATGAATTTGAGACGGGCGATTGATTGGGACCCTTTTTCAACTCTCCGAAATTTAAAACCGTCGTAAAATCGTACATCTGACTTTCGAGACAGGAGGGCGAAAGAGCAGATTTGGTTAAGACTTCTAAAAATTGAAACTAGGAGAAAAATGGAGAAAAGACCGGAGGGAAAGCTGATTTCGTGATTAGGCCGTTATGCCGAGGAAAGCAGAAACGCCGCCAATCATGCCGTATGAAAGAAATACCGGAGAACTTTTCCGAACCGAGGAATTAGAGCGTAAAGGCAAATGAAAGAGGAAATCGAGGTATATGATGGGGTATCCAGTCTATCAGAAATTCTATGGTGTACAGTCGGAGCGAGCAAGACACGACGCCCTGAGATTCAAACTCAGATGAAGCTCGAAGAGAATGAAACGATGTTACCGCATAGGCAGGGGGGTTCCGTCGGCGATTCATGCACGCTGGATCCAAGTCAGGGTCCACAGCACTTCGCAACCCCCCCGAGGTCTAGGGGTTTGACACCCTTCTGCGATCGCCGAGAAGACCTGCTTCGTTCACATCTGCATGTCCTCGCCAATACCAGGCAGCCCATGGTTTAGATTACCCATGTTGAAGGTCATCTGGTTGTTCGACAAATTCGCTCGAATACTTGCTGCCTGGGCCTGAATCTCGCACGCTGAAGAATGCTGCTTGTGCTATTCAAGAGTGTTAGTATTGTCTCTCATTACGGTGCACATCTATGTCGCGTGCGTGTTGGCAAGGCTGTCTTACGTATTTTAGACCGTTCAGATTTTTGTAACGCTTATGGCAGTATTCGCACTTGTGAGGCTTCTCTTTCTCCATTCCGGTCTCGCCGGGATAGGGTGCCGAGGTCTCGGGGTTGACGATCGAAAACGTGCCATCTCCATTCTCGTGTAGTTGCTGGTTTTGGTGGCCGTGTTGTTTGTGATATCTGCAGATGTGCGGTTAGCAACGCATTCCCACGGCAAACAACTGTGAATGCGATGGAAAACTCAAAACATACTTTAGGCCATTCTGGTTCTTATAAGCTTTCTCGCACCCTATTACCGGGCACTTGAAGGGTTTGTCCTCTTCCGGTGGCATGGTGAACGTCTCCGGATTTGCTATGGCCCGTTGTAATGCGGCCAGGTGCGTGGGGTCGGTGATATTAGGGAACTGGCTCTGGTCCAGACCGTATTGTGCCATTTGCTGCTGAAGAGCCCGTTGCTGGTTGGCCGAGGTGCCATTCGGGCTATAGAGCCTCTTTGCGGGGTCCTGGATGAAGTACTCAGACAAGGCTGAATTGTTGAGGTTGCCGACGGCACTATTGAGATCCATGAAATCCAGAGAAGAATTGTCGACTACGTTATCCGAGCCACCACCCATGCCCGACTGATTGGTCGTGAGCGTGGGAGTATTGACTGACGACACTGTGGGGTTGTTCTGATAACCGAAACCAGAGGCACCAGGTGTGGGAGGCTGCGATGTCCGTAAGGCCTGGTTCAAGCCCGAGGCGTTAAGTTGTAACTGGGGCCGTTGCTGTCCAAACATCTGGCGGGTTTGCTGGATCGTTCTGTGGCTACTATCGTCCATTTCCATCATTCCGACTGCATCGTCCATCTCCATGTCCCCCACGGCATCCATGTCGTCGTTGGACTGCATACTATTCAGCTGAGCCTGTTTATTGGGGTCCATGACCATAGATTGCCTGCCCCCATGCATGGTACCGAAGCCCATACTGGAAGCCCCGTTGGTTCCCGCCATTCGGTTTTGCTGGCCGAAGCCCATCTGGCCTTGGCTCGGGAAACCTTGCGAATCGGGACGGCTGGAGCCCATCGACATGGATGGCCTACTGCTAACGGAAAGCCTGTGTGGCATCCGGACACCGCTTCCATTTCGATTTCCCTGGGCGTTGGGGCCGGTATGGATCGTCTCATAGTGCCGAAGGAGGTCATGCATTGTGTCCAGTTTTTGATCGCAGCATACGAAGTCCCGCAGGTACTCGGCTTCCATCTTGGGGATATACGAATTGGAGTGGAACGAAGGAGACTGGGCTGCACCGGTGAAGGGCGAAGTGCCAGTCATTGCGAGGCTGTAAAGGACATCGTTAGTTAGGTCGGTGAGTCATCCAAATACGCTGATGCTGACCAAAAAAAATAAAAATAAAAATAAAAATAAAAAAACGTCTCGAGACCGTAAGGCGGATTATCTTGAACGTCTGCCTTCGGAAAGGGGAATGGGGGACTTTCGCGATGCAAGGGGCACCGCTTAGTTACATGAAGAGAATACTCACTCATCTCTAATAAAACTTCCGACGGAAAGGCCACCCCAGCTCATTCCATTCATCATGCTGCCAGCAAGACTTTCCCGCCGTGCTCGATTCGCATGCTCTCGATTGGGATTGATCATAGAAATTGGCTTAGGGCCGGCACTCACGAAGGAGTCCTGGCGACTGCGGCCGACGGCCGAGTCCAAGGCGGGACCGGTAGTCATCTCAGCGTCGGCACCGGTGGTGGTGCAAGGATCGGGTTCGTCGAAGTTTAAAAATTCGAGTTCCAAATCTGAAGCGAGATTTGGCGATGCGTTGCGGGAGTTGTGTGCGCCAGTACCGTAATGTGGGATGCGGGCGGGCTTGGACGTTAAGCGTGAGGAGTCGATGCGACCAGTCAGACTTGGCTGGTCGAGAGGTGTTGTCGGTTGTGGCGAAGGAGAGGGGGATGAGAAGGAGTGTGAAGAAGCGGGTGTGGGAGCGGCTGAAGGAACGGCAGAAGCAGCGGCAGACGCAGCAGCACTGGCGGCGAAATGAATAGAGGAGGGATGGGAAATATTAAGGGTAGTGTGGTGGTTAGGATTATAATAATTATTTTGGATCATCCTTTTGGCCTGGCACGCCTGGGACTGGGACTGGGACTGGGACGGGGACTTGAACATTCCCTTTGTCTCGTCGGTCCCTCGACGGCTGCAGAGAGGTGACGACGGCTTGGACTCGGACCAGTCGGTGCTAACGCCTGACTGAGTACTAGTGCCAGGTCTGGCACAGCCAGCAAACCACTGGCCCAGGAGGCCCTGGTTTCTATCCTGGTTCATGATGAACAGGGATCTGAGGAAACGTTGGTCTTGGTACCGCAGAGTACTGGTCAGAAGTACAGGTGGAATGGGGTGGATTTGGTGGACTTCCGGACTCCAGTTAGTGGGGACTTATTGTGGGCACTCTCGGGTTGTCGTCGATTCGTGGGCGATGCTTGGCGCTGTCGCCCTTTTTTGGAGCTACAAATGCGGCGCGACACTATAGGTAGTCTCTCGTCTTCTATCGTAGGCGATGCAGCAAGACACAGACACAGGCACAAGCATAGGCACAAGGAGGCGTAGTCGCAGCGGGCGCAGATGCAGGCGCAGAAGTATAGGTGTCGTATGCAAAAGGATCGAGGGTTTTCTTCGTGGATGAACCGAACCTCTTACTGGGTATTGTTGGCGCGCTGTCTGTGCTGATGGGGTATTACTACCTAGTACGCTGATACGGTCGCAGTGCACAGTAAATGGATTGTTCGAAAGTAGCGCGCAACGGTCGTGTAACCTATGCCGTTGTGGAGGTACACCGAGATGTACTGTTTTGAACTACCTGAGTGTTTGTAGGTGAAGTGTTCACAGAACAGCCTCGGCAGGGTCAGATTGATCAAAAGAAACGAGCCGCACGGTGATCTGGACTGTAAGAGCTAAAGCTGTAAAGACGAAGAAGTGGTTAATATACGGAGCGACAAGACAGATTTAAAGTCCGAGGATGAGGCAGTATTAGTAAGTTTGTGATAGGTACTTTTGATCCGGGAGGCGACGAAATGCCCTGACTGATTAAGTATGCATGTAGTGAGTATGTGGTAATTGAAAAGGAAAAGTGAGTGTCGGGATGAAAAATGCGCTTCCCAACTAGAAAGAAGCAGCACGAGTGACGATGATGGCGAAATGGCGATATAGAGATAGACTCGGGTGCGGCGTTAGGAGATGGATGGTATGTATGTACATGTAATGGGGGTGCCCGAGATAGGTGAGATGGAACGGATGGGTGTGCCGTACCTACCTCGTTCACATAGATTATTCCAATAGGACTAACGTGTAGTTCGTTTGAAAGGCAGGAACGTTGCCTGAGGTATCTATAATCCCTCCAGCTTGCCGATTGTATGCGAATTAGGTACCTATCATAGGTAGAGGCGGTAACCTGGTTTATGGAACGGAAATTTAAGTGCTCTGAGTCACCTACAGGTTAACATGAGTATTCGGTGGCGGTCTAAGCTCTCAAAGTTGTCAGTATAGGATGGATGTATGTATGCAGGCAGGTATGGGTGTAAAATACACGTATTGTTGTACATTTATTAAAAAATAAGGGATCGAGTAACGACCTTCGCGATGCCTTTGGCCACTCACATATGTAAAGAATAGTTTGTCATTCCCTTGTCTAGTCGCATGTAGGACAAGAAATGGCGTCTGGTTCCCTGAACTTTTACATACTAGAGTGGTTCATCCACCTACACTTAGCCATATATGTATGCGTTGACGTTGACGGTATAAGTGGACGTGGAATAGCCAATAAAGGAGCGAGTGGAGCGTGAAATCCAACGTGTTGGATCTGCTAGTCGAAATACGGTAATTATATATGCCTAGGCCTGTGCATATGGATGTTTGTGTTTGAGTAGTCGAGCAGGTAAGGCTACTAGGACTCGAGAGGGTTCGTATCGCAAGACCCGTTCGGGGTCCCGACCGTATTGTCTTTATGTTTTGTTGACTGAATCGTGCTGGAATCGTGCAAGAAGCCGCTTCGTAAAACCAGACAATCGCATCAATGAGGTGCTACCTCTTGGTGAACAGCCGATGACTATGACAGAAGATGATTAGAGATCGAGATATCGCGTTATTATTCCCTAATTCGGCTCCAGGTCGTCAATCCTGATGGCTTTTGAATATCCCTAACCACTAGCTAAAGTCCGGGGTAGCAACTCCTTGAAACCTGAAACTTTCCTTGATCTTTGCACACTATCTGGACTCAATCCGAAGGACCAGCGGCAGTGGTTAAGGAACAATTGGGAGGTAAGCATAAGCTCAAACCAGAAACTAGTCAATGTGATTGCCCCTTGTCTAATTGTACGTTGGTTTGATATGCCGCCCGGCCTATCGTCGTTTGTTCCGTTCTGAGTCAGATTGCAGTAGCATCAAGATCGTACGTGAATGTGACGGGCCAATGGCCAGAATAGGTGCGGAAGCAATAGAATGCAGAGATGACGGACAGATTGCCTGCCTGCCTGACAAGATGTGATCACACACACAATGCACACCAACAGTTTGGTTCATATCCACTACATGCTCCCGAGATGTATGGGCTTTCATTTTCAATACTATAGATATCCCTTAAATAATGCCCAGCTTCTCAATAAGCATACTACAGCGGTACATAATATGCGAACCTCAATAGATCATCCAACCAGCGCATTAGCTTTAATCAGGTATTATCGTTTCAACCGCCATCTACAAAGCATCGTTGACGAAAGTAGCTTCCCGTCAGTGGGTATAATCTTCCATGTTTAAGTCATTTCGGGCAAACGCAATGAACAATCCTTGCGACGATAGGCGTCATTAGCTGCTAGCCCAACCCCTTATCCGTCTTGGGATGCTGTCCTTCATATATTATAGGTACATAGTTCAATGACATAATCTCACCTCCGGGATGCGGCCCAATCGTACATATCTTTGCTGTGTATCTGTGCTGTTCTACCTCCACGTACTTTTTGACTCGACAGGGCTGCATGGTCTTTTAGATATCTGGGTCCTGCCATGCAGCATGATGTCTATCTATCCAGTTGCCTTTTGTTATCAATATACAACTGGTAACCTCTTATTTGGGATGAAATAAGATGTTGCCAAAGGCAGAGCCATGATAGCCTATGCCAAGTCTTGCCCAGGATTTGGTATTGTAAATACGGGCTTAGGAGGCTAGCTGATTATCTACCCCGAAGGAATAGGGACGTAATATCTGAGTTAGTAAGCCGTCTTACCCGTTCATCCCCTAGGGCGTCTTAAACTCTATGAAAATGAAGCAGCAAACGATATGAATTTGATCTGCCAGTTTACAGTCAAATAATCGATAGAAAGCGAGATATACATACCTGGTAGGGCTACTTACCAAGCCTTCAAATCAAGATTTTGGCTCGATTCACCCTGTACTTTACCTTGGTTGCCCGTCCGAACTCGGAATACTACACCGGGCGTTTGCCTCCGCCCCTCTCTCCCCTCGATGCCCATTCCCTCCCTATGTAAGTGTGTATAGATACTATATATGGACGGCTAGTCGGTAAATTGGCGAGCGCAAACAATAAATTCAATTAAATCCTCTATTATACCGGTATGAATTACTATGTAGTTTAAGCTACCCTGATCGTGTTGTGATCTATTGCTGCTCTTGTATACCTCCATAGGCTACCTAGCACAAAGCACCATCCCACAATTCATCAAACACCATTACAGGGCCTGGTGGCAGGGCAAGTAATGGGCTAAGATTAGGCCCGCTTTCCAGATGGCCAAGTTACTGAATCAAGGTTACACACCCAACGGGCCATAGTGCTTACGCTATCAGGAAAGGTGTCCCGCCTAGTCTGCCCTAATGATCCATGTATTGGCCCCCAAAGTTACCGTTAACGCACCAGCCAATGACAGTGCTAATTTAGCGGTCAGTCACCTCCAAGCTAACCTCTGTACTGCTGTATTTACAGGAGGGAGGGAGCCATGCATCGAAATACATGCCTACCTCCAGCTCGACAATTTGAACTTGATGAGTTAATCTCGTCGTCAGATGTGTGTTGTCAATACCTCGTCAAATATTTCTAAGTAACATGTTTGGGCGATTCAAATGATGCTATACGAAAGATGCTATATCATTGTGAACCATAGACAGGTCACTTTTGCACCATTACCAAGGTAATGAATGTAGTTGTGGAAACTTGAAGTTTGTACATACGTGATAAGCTGCTGTGGTAGCTTTACAAACGCTCTAATCAAACAGGCTCAACCATATATTTCTGGGCTTCGATTGTCCAACCCGGTTAGAGCGGGCATCTGGATAAGTTAAGTCTCTATTTTGGTACTAGTAAGACGTCGGGCACCAAGAATACTTCCATGATCCCCTCTCCCTTTGCATGTCCTGCAGTAAGGGCGACAAGCTTCCATGCAATGACTCGAGCAACAGCTCTCGATAGGCCTCCTATAACTATAGGAATACCTACTCCGCCGCTATGTGCATCCCGCCCAGAGCGGGGAGGAGTCTTACATAATCATATTTGATAGAGCGGTCCCCATGTCAACGCCTACCGACCGACCGACCGAACTTGACTCGCATTTCGAGCCGCTACCATATGGTAGTAGGCAGATGTATGACTATGAATAACCATAACTGATTCTATTCAAAGAAAGGTTGGCAGGAATGAGGCTCATGAATCGGACTTCCCGCTCGTATTAGCTCGGGCGAGGCTCGGTTTGCGTCCGTGCGTATTTGATCTCAACCCAAAAACACGGGCCCGAGGCTAGATTCCCTTCCTGAGTCATACGCACTTACCCTTCCGACTGACCAATAATAAGCTACGGTCACGACCATTTCCGAGTGCTACCCAACTCGAATGGATGACAACTCTAGCCGCCTTCTCGGAAATTCAGAGACGGTCGGAAGTACTCCGGATTATCACCTGTCGATCAACAGAGGCTTACATGCAGTTACCCACCTCTCCTCCTCATGAATTCCCCTGGTTCGCAATAGGGGTAAACCCTCAGAAACCATAAGGACGTTTCGGCTACCCAGCATATATATCATGTACATACTTCCTGGATCATCACGATTGCGTATACCTAAATACTTGCTATAGCACGTAACATGTAGCACGCTGCTGCCAAAGCGTTTGTTTCAGAGTGCCACAACTATTGCAAACGCAGTAAAGACGCCGAGATGATCGCCACTCCCGCTGTGGCTCCGATTGGTCTACCTCCGTCACTGTTTCTATCGTTCCCCATCCTGCCTCGTGCTCTTCTCGTGCCGATGGTTGCCTGCGTACTGCATCTGCGGACTGCATATGTGCATTGCCGTGGATGGTACGCGTCCATAGTACTGGAACGCGAAGCGTGGTATTTTGCACAAGTTGTACAGGAGCTTAGACTTGTAGGCAAGTATTGGCCGGTCCCTGGACCATTTGTCAACTTTGCCACCTCACCGCAGTCTATACCGTATGCAATACAGTATGTTCAATGTCTGTAAAGCATTACATAGTACATAGGTGTCGAGGGGTGCCCCAAATAGGCAAGTACTCCCTGAAGCTTAATATCAACTCATATACTCGTACTGTATATCACGCTCTAAGCGTTATGGAGCCTACCTAAGTACTACTGTAAAGGGATGTACTTATGTAGGTACATACGTTTAGTGCCCTCCAGTGGGGGTCCTGCCACAGCACAGGCAAGGCGAGAGCTGAAATAGACGGTACACCGCCTCAAACCGCCGTGACCAGTCCAGCTGAAAGTCCGAGATGCGAACCAATGATAAGGATCCGAAGGGATTGGCACGGTGAAATGCGACAAAGGAGAACCACAGCAGCTTGATTAAAGACGTCACGATCGTACCTTGTCTTCATTCGCTTCGAATATCAATAAACCACTCTGATACCACCATCCCACCTTTGAATCGGACCTATCCTTTACATCTATGTATACACGTAGTACAGCATAGTAATGTATGAATGGGCTGACTGATCGTCACAAATTGGCCGTATAAAGACAACGAATTGTTAGACGCCCCACGGCTGATAAAACTACCTTCCCTGATGGAATGGTGGCCCTCGTTCGCATCGAAGTTGGGATCGCGGCTGTTCTCCTCCGAACACCCCGGCTAAGATCGGCTTCCTCTCTCATTCTTCCTTTCAGACTGGGGAAAGTGTTTACTCACTCCGGAGATACCGCGCCCATGAGAGTTTAGGACACGAAAGCCGATAAACGAATTTCTGGAATCCTATAGATGTACAAACTATGTCCGGGACCAACACAAAATTACTAAGCAATGCTGCTGCGATTTGATGGATAGACGGGCGCGTGATCTTCGACAGGTGACTGGCCCGGAACTTGGAAGGGTTGACCCGAAGTATGTGTAAGTTTTTAGCCACTCTATCGGCAAACGTCCCTTAGAACAGGATCGGTCCGCACTCTATGCGCCCGCGTCATTCTCAAATCCCCCAACATGTATCTGCATACAATCACGGTTAAGCTAGGTTTGTTTAAGGTTACGTAAAAAGGGCCGCCAATCATAAATAATGATGGAAATGCACCTGACCAGACGTAGCCAAGAATTTCTAGTAGGCATCTGTTCAGCCTCCTCTGGCGGGGGTTAGGCTCCCATCATGGGACCGCATTAGTGTCATTAGACTAGGAATATGAATATGTGTAGCATCGGCAGGCTTCTTGCTCTTACGTTGCTTAGTCCCAACTACAAGATGTGCCAGCTAAATTGTGAGTTTGCAAAGCCAATTGGTCGAGTCGGATTGGTTTACTAAGAGGCAAGAGCTCATCCTACGTCCCCTCTGTATCAAAAGCATCGGCCGTTATGGCACATGACAAGTCCTGTCGTCCCAATCAGACAGACTCAAGGGGCATAACGTCAGCGGGTGAGTGAGGCGAGCCTCACCGCTTATTAGGACAACTCGGTCACGAGTCCTGGTTGCAAGCGCCCGCTTTGCCAAGGCAGGAAAAAGGTACAGCTCGATGTGCCAATGCAATGCTGCAGCAAATGAGCATCGGTTTCCTCCCTTCCCCTTTAACAAAGTACCTACAGATTACATTGTAACGGTAAACATACATCTATGCATACATACATAAATGCCACACCCATGTCGGAAACGTGCGTGCAGAGGGCCCTTTGGGACCCTGAAATCTTGGCAGCAACCGGTAACTGGCTCATCTTCTTTCTTTTGGGAAGGATCGTATTGCCTGCTTAGCGTGTTACCGAGGATCTGAATTGTTAACTACTATGTAACCTACTACGCCGCTTGTCACAATCCAATCATTGGATAGGAAGACACACAACTTCGCATATTAATCCAACTTTCCTGTGCATTGTGAATAAAGAACGAATCAGAGAGTCTTGATGTCTGGAAAAGGATCCATTTGTCTACTAATATATTGACCTTGCTTGTGACCACATGGGCGGTAGGGAATGTCACCTGTCTCACCCGACTCTGACCCGGCCCGGCGGCGCTGGTTTGAGCCAATATTTTCTTTGCTGCTGCAACTCTTTCACATTCTTCTACCAATAGCTGAGCATGAATTGAAAGATTAATGTAGATCTGTTTTCCGTCGATCTCACACCCTCAACCCAATTATGAGATGACCCTGGAGATCCCGGAACGAGTACGCGGTGGGCATCTGACCTCCTTCGCGTGTGTGAAATCCCGTGCAACGTGACCTGCGGACCCCCGAAGGATCACATTGGCTTCAGCAACGTCCCTCGGGCCATTCACGTCTTACTAAAGAATCGTCCTATGCAGGTGTGCTATGTATGTGGCCTCAGTGGGGTGTCAGGAGGCCTATCATACATGCAAGTACCGGCATATTATTTCCGCCTACTTTTGACTGTCAGCTTTAGTACCGTAGTATTCCGTCTCCTCCAAGGGGCTGTCTAATAAAGTTACCTATAGCTGTACCCTACACATCAGGTGGTTGCCATCCGCCATACATGAGACCTAATAGATTGAAGAACGTTGGTTTTAGCATTGGGGGATGCGCGGCATAGATACCCCGGAGTCACATGATTAGAATAGGTAGATACACTGGCGTATGTGCTCGCAAAAAGCAACACAAATAACATGTGAGCCGCTAACTAACACACGATCCGCTTGCACCCCTTGAGCGAACCCCTTGAGGCTTATAATTACGCTCCACATAGTTAGAAAGCTTCGTTCGACTGTCAACCCACCTGCAGTAAGGTTCGAGAGCTTGCCAAGAAACGCTTGTGTAGCTACATACACTATGCATGTTCGCTTGCCACTAGCTAAAGTAGAGTATAACTTATGTACATAAGGTCGCGAACTGAAAGTTGAACTGTGCAATTTATATAGTTGATAGTTTCATGCATACCTGATATTCAGTGTGACTATGAAAATACAGATAGACTTGACAAACTTACACAGCATCTTTATAGCTGTAGGTAATTTACAATAGCTACATATTTACTTGTTATATTTAACTTATCTAGCTCTCTAACTGCCCTGGTCTTCATTACCTTTATGTCGTTAAAACAGAACGTATGTTGAAACAGTTGCTCGAAACCCGACGCTATTACAGTATACAAATTGTTAATGCTGTATAAGTATCTAATTATGCTCAGATACCATTTAGCAGAACACGCGGATGATAATGGTATTCAACTTCTATGCTCTCCGGTGTGGTTTCGCTGCTGAGCTGTTTAACCGAGAAACTATCTCTTGGACTTCAATATCTTTAACACGTCTCTCTTTAGAGCCGAGGCATGAGAGCGTAAAGCAAAGCAAATGCTCTTCGAACATGTGATTTGCTATCCTTCCTCTGCTGCTGCTTTGGACGACTACAGTACCTACCTAATTGCAGAGTGAATGTCTTATTTTAGTTATAGTAATACGTTTAGTGTGTTAATAGGGACTGAGTAGCCAATTATCAATATCTATGCTGCTGTGTAGTCAGTGTCTATTCCTCTTACCTAGGGACGAAAATCTCTGTGCCGTCAAAAGTGTTAATCACCGGAGATGGAGGTCCTGCCTGAGGATATGTTTAGCAATGACGAATATAAAACCGGAGAATATAAAGTTCATTTTCAGAGGTAAATAAACCAAAAAGATAATCAGACAGATTCATTCTTGTCAGAATGAGACAATTATTGTCGACCAGGGCCTGATTCGAACAGACGCTCCCGAAGGAAATAGATTTCTAGTCTATCGCGTTAGACCACTCCGCCACCTGGCCTTATTTTGATGACGAACCAACGGATAAGAAGGATCCAAGAGGGCAACTTCTGGCGTTAGGCGAAAGAACTGGAATAAGCATCTATTGTACGTCCCAATACAGATTAATCGCAAAGGGATTTTATTTATATCATAAATGACATCGCTCACGTCGAGGTGTTAGCTCTTTTATTCTTATTCTTATTCTTATTCTTTTTCCATCTTGCTGTTAAAACAAGTAGGATTTGCTTGCCTCTATCTGCCCAAAAGTCAACGCGGAGATGCCCTATTCAAAGAACAAACGCCGAGGCGGCGAAAACCGGAGGGGAACAATTATGGGACAAAACCGGACCTCAGTAAAGAAGGCAAGTCTTCTTAAATTCATAAGCAGCGAGATTGTAATCACTCTATGGTCTGATATATATTTGCACGGGATTATGAATCTGTGTGGAGGCGGGTGTGGCCGGTGGATGACACCAGCCTCAACTGATCGGGGATAGATCGGGATTTGAAAAAAAGTAGAGGTACCCATTTTGACGCAACACTGACGACTCCGGATTGGGTGCAGAAACCATGCCACTTCGACAGGAGCTTTGCCATAAATATTACATCATGTAAAAAGGCAGGAGAAAATCCCGAACTGTCTCCATTACCTGAACATATCCCGGTTTTCACTATACAGCAATTTACTAATCACGAAGGATTCATACGGGATCTCTATTCACCAACACGCCGAGGAGATAGATCGGATCCTAATCCTATTCATTCGGAATCTGGTTTGTGGTTTCTATACATAAGGACTGCGAAGTGGCGACAACACTATTAGATCGAACAACATCGCAACAGTCAAACCCTACGACGACACCGCAATTTGTCTAATTTCAGCCAATCTACACGGCGCAACATAATTTCCCCTAAGAGCGCACGCTAAGAAACTAAAAAAAACCAATTCGCGAGTTCGCCTTAACCGATACGCTAGCTATACCTAATACAATTCTTTTGAGTTGAATACGAGTCGTCAATTCTCATTACCTACGAAAACGTATTAATCACGCAAAACAAGACCAGATCAGGCAAAAATTCACCAAAATGAAGATCATCACCCCCGAGGAAGAGCGGGCGCATTACAACCAGGTGCTGAAGGGCGGTTTCATCGGTGGTTCCCTGGGTCTGGGTGTAGGTCTGCTCGGCGTAATAGGCGCCAGCCGACGGTTCCCGGCTGTACGGTCCCTCACGCTGCCCTTCCGCGCGTTCCTCGTGTCGTCCGTGGCCACGTTCGGCGCCATCGTGAACGCCGAGCGCTACTCCAATGCCTTCCACCTGGCCAACAACCCGATGAGCTTCTACAAGGACCAGGCGTCGCGCGACGCCGCCCTGGCGCGGGAGCAGGAGACGCCTTGGCAGCGGCTGCGCGCCTGGGGGGCGGAAAACCGATACAGCATCGTCTTTGGCTCGTGGATCGCCTCCATGGGCATCGCTTTGAGCATCGTGGGCCGCAGCAAGCAGCTCACCACCGGTCAGAAGATTGTCCAGGCCCGTGTGTATGCCCAGGGCCTCGCTCTTGCCGTCCTCATCGCCACGGCGGTCTTAGAGACTTCCGACGCCCGCCAGGGCAAGGGTCGCTGGGAAACCATCAAAGTCATTGACCCTAACGACCCTGAGCACAAGAAGCTCATCGAGAAGCGCATCCACAAGGAGGAATACGAGGGCCAGGATCTCTGGAGGGATATGGTCGAGGCCGAGGAGCGAAGACTCAACGCTCTCAAACAGAAGGAGTCCGCAGCCTCTGCCGCGGCGAAGAAGAACGGAGAGTAAATGTTGCTATAGCTATGGCTTTAGCAACATGGAACGCAAGCAAAAATCAGCGAACACGGATTAGATTACAGCAGCGGTCTCATATGTCCAGAAGACAAATAACCAAAGCCGGCAAGATGTAGGTTCTGGCTGTATGAATAGGGTATATGGGAGCGTGGGGAGATTGGAACTGCATTGGTGTTAGGCTTATGGGGAGGCATTACGGTGATGAGTCGACACCAATGGTGTCTCGATTCATAGATCCGTTCATTTTGGCGTCTTGGTTCGGTTCAGTTCGGTTCGGTTCAGGCTCCATTACCCTCGGGAATTCCACAGACCTGGATTCCCTTCTCTCCTCACACTTGTACCTTTTCCTCCCATTTTTCACCTATCAGTTGACTATCGTCTCTCATCCGACGCTAAACGGAGAGGCCCGAAACATCATTGCATAAGAGAGAAAAGGTTAGAGTTGGTTATGGTTAAAATAGAGAAAAACGAAGCATAACTAGCAATCATGCTGAAATTCGTGTAAATACTGTGAATGAAGTCCTAATATGTATCTGATAAACGCTACGAAACAAATCGCCTTCCAAGCTACATCTCTTCATATTGACTGCCTAAGCCCGGTTACTAGATCTTCCCAATTGACTACTACCATACATGCTGCGTTTCCCCCTTTCATCTCTCTTCCGCTTTCATGCTACCGGGAATGGACCTCCAGCCTAGAAGCCCATTTCAAATAGGGATTGGGAGTGACAAAAAGAAGCAACGGAGGTCAAAAGCAGAAAAGCAAAACAAAATACTAGAAAATGACAGATAGCCACACCATCTACGCTTTATATGTTTCGATGATATATATTGCTCCCACCCAGAAAGCCGAAGTTGACACTGGCGCTCAAGGCAACCAATGGAAATAGATTAAACTTTCTTTCTGCATATCTTTCTTTCCTTTCACCGCGCTATATATGAACTTATGTGCCAAGGCCAAGAAAACGAGGGGAGAAAAGTAAATATGCGGGTGTAAACCAGGAATAGAGTATATAAAATTCGTAACCTCGTAGCATTTTGATTTTCTCTTCCCCCCACGGCTGTTTTACCGCGCTAATCGTACAATACCTAATGTAACGCTCTATGACCGGGCGTCTAAAAGGGACGACGAGTTGGTATGGCAAATAGAAGGGATGTTGGATATCCCCATGGATGTGTATTTCTCCCTCCCTATACCTCGATAGTGAAGTGGCTGATTTGCGAGTAATACGCATGAACCGCGAGCTCGAGGATAAAGACGCCTCCAAAAACCTCAGCGCCGTTGAACCCGCCGATCGTCAGGAGTCGGCTGTCATAAAGCACAGTGCCGTGATATCCCCTGCCGCTCGGCGGAAGACCGTAGACACGACGCTTATCCCAGGACATGGTGACGAGATTGAGTAGAAGAACATCATTCGAATATTCGATGCCATCGTGACCACCAACGACGAAGAGGTAGGAGCCTACAAGTGTCGAGCTATGCGATAATCGTGGGATCGGCACAGGGATAGGGACACATTTCCATATTTGCGAATCGGCGTCATACACCCAAACATCATTGAAGCACGCTCCACCATCCGAACCGCCGAATATGATCAGCTTGCTACCAATCATATTAGCGGTGTGGTAGCCACGAGCTTTGGGTCTATTGACCGCAACTTCTGCGTCGTCTGTCGGGCTCTTGCCTAGCGGCAATAGCATCTTCCAACTCATCTTATTCATGTCGGACACATCGAGACGCCAGAAGTCGTCGAGAGCGCGCACGCCATCACCACCGCCGAAAATGTATATACCATTTTTGTATAGACAGGCAGTGTGGGCGCGGCGCGGAATCGGTGGGTCTTGGTCACCCACAATCCGCGGCTTATGCCACCTGAAGTTTAGGGTGTCCAGCACATACACATCGTTGTAGTAGGCTGGACCGTCACCACCAGCAAATATTACCAGCTTCTTGCCCACAGCTGTGCAAGTCATGGCTCTCAAGGGTTTTGGAACATCTCCAGTGACACGTGGCGTGCTCCAGTGGAAAGAATCCGCATCCAACACGAACAGATCGTTGAAACAGGCTTCATTATTACAACCTCCGAATACAAATATGTTACTGCCCACTAGGGTTGTCGTGTGGGCTCTGACAGCTTTGTGCGGTACACCAGATACAGGCGCACGCGACCAGTACATGCCAGACGAGGGCGCTGCGGGCACATCAGCTGCCGTTAGAGGATCTTCAAGTGGTGGAAATGGGGTGTAAGCACCCCGTATCTGCCGTGAAGTCGGAGGCGGTTTCCGGGGTGTTCTCGAGTTAGGGAGCGCTAGTGAGGATTCCTTCGTAGCTATAGCAGAGGTTGATCGCATGACCACGGGACGGCGATCGCCAGAATCCTTTCCGTCGCCTGGAGAAATAGACTGCGCGTCATTCTGGGGGTCGATATTCCGTCGCAAGGTCAAAGAAGGAACGGGGGTAGGGTTCGACTGTGGTGGGAGAGAGGCATAAGCAGATTTGGAGGAGACGGATTGCGAACGTTGGCGTATGGAAGTTTCGGAGGCCTTGCGTCTGCTGGTCGATGACACGGGCGGCGGCCCGCTACTGTTGCTATGGCTATGGCTTTTGGAGGCAAGGTGACCCGGGGTGTGACTCCGTGCGGGAGGGATTCGGTCGGACGTCTCAGGCCGTGGTGTGCCGGATTCAGGTATCTTTTGCGGGCGTATGGTGCGTGACCGGTTACCCGAGGTTTGAGGCCGCGAGGCGTCGGCCATGGCGGACTCGGTGACTAGGAAGTCTGTAGGTATGTTTGCATCACTGTCAATGGCGTCGCGGTTCAAAGGAACCTCCCAAGCTCACTAGCTCGAGGCCACGAGGGTCGACGTTGGTAAAGGTAGGGAAGTATGTGCCTAGGTAGTAAGGGTACAGATGAATCCTAATCGCAAGAGATATACCTAGGCTACTGAGCTCATGGGATCACAATTCGCTTCACTTTGTTTCCGTCCAAAGATTAGTAGGGCAACCGAAGGCTGGGAATGACATGGGGTTTGGGTTGACTAAAGAACCCAAGAACCCCAGAACCTCAGACAAGGAGTTTAAAACAAGGGTATAGGAATGTCGGATCGTGTTGCAACTTGTCAGATCCCGTCCTAGGTGCAACGTCAAAGGTCACGATAGGTGAAATCAAAGAACTTCGGGCTCTATTCACCAGTTTAAGGGTCGGAATGAAGCCCAGCGTACAGATGTATCATTCTCGAATAATAACATAAATGAAAACAGCCGACAAGGATTGTGGGCGGCTCATGCAGGTTTGTTGATGTACCTATCAACTCCAACCTTCAATGGCACCGGATGATGACAGAGCCAATCGCGTGCTAGTTAAATTTGATACCTACATACTGGAGAAAACCCGGGAGTACTTGCCACGGCCAAGAGTATCTACTGATGGTAACCACAACAATGCGGCTTGCAGAATAAACACGGTACCTAAATTATGATAAATATATTTTATAATAGGGATGAGGATAATAAACGTACGCAGGTGACTGACATGTTAGTATTCTCTGTAAATATGTCCCACAACTGCTAACCTAAGTATCTATGTAATAGGTACCCCCAGTTCCCCTCCACTGACAATCTCTAAGTTGTAATATGTACAGTACCTGCTCTCTACTATGTACCGGTAGGTTCCATCAAAGTTCATCCACTTCTAGGTTTACGTACCTAAGGTACCTAGTCACTAGGTACCCGTCAACAATTCAAATTGGTGGGATAATTACCTAGGTATGCTAAAAAGGTGCACTTAGTAATAATGATTGGGTGAAGCTAAGCAAGCCATCTGTAACGGCCAGTAGATCATCTTGTTGGCTACCTAATATGGTAAGTTCAGGTCATTGCGGGGCTTGAATCCATTCTGGAAGAGCAGGAAAGAGTTATCACAGGCCAGATTGATGGACCTCGATTAGTGAAAATCACTTGTGGCCGAAATAAAATTCACCCCCGTCGCTTTTTCATCAAATTTCTTGTACATACATGGGTAAGACTAGTATACCTTCGGAAGTCAGATTAATAAATTAGCAGTCAGTCATCATGGTTGATCTGGAACAACCTCTCACTAGCGAGGCCGGTCCGTTTCAAGATAGTGAGCCATCATCCAAGAGGCAGAAACTCAGTCATGAGGCAACTGCAGACCAACGCGACCAGAGGCGTGGTATTGCCCTGATAAAACCAGAGTGAGTCTACCATGCTTTTATTGCAACATCTCACCAAATTCTCGGGAACTAATAGCTTTCTAAAGATATCTCATTTCGTTAGAGGCCCAAGATGTGGCTGATGATGATGCCGCTGAAGGTGTCCTTCCTGCTGATAACAATGCCGCCGGAAAGCAAGACCAAGAAGGCGGTGCTGGTGGCAAGAAAGGAGGAAAGAAGAAGCAGAAAGGCCAAAACCACAATCGCTCATTTGGCTCTTTCGAGGACACCTTGCGACTCTGTAACAGCCGGGTCTTGAGCAACGAGTTCTCGCCAAAGACATGCAAGTTTGGCGAAAGATGCAACATGTGTCATGACATACGCGTATACCTAGCTGAGGGCCGACGTCCCGATGTCGAGACCCTGAATGGAAAATGCCCCGTCTTTGAAAGTTACGGGTACTGCCCTTCAGGGTGGAAATGTCGATTTGTTAAAAGTCATTCAAAGGAGGTCCAGCACGAGGACGGACGAAAAGAATTGATACTCCTCCGTGAAGGTGATCAATCAAATGATGAAAATCAGGACGCGAGACCCGGCATCATGAATGTTGTCTCGGCTGATGTCAAGTGGGATCTCGCACGAAAGAAGGTGGTACTGGGAAAATCCGAAGCATACATAAAATGGCTCGATAGGGACTCTGAGATCACACACAAGCTTTACAATAGAAAACTGGGCACAGAGGATGCTCCGTCAGACCCCAACGAAGCCGAAGAACTCAGGGCACAGTTTGTAGATCCTCCATTCAAGCCCTCCGAGAAACGCAAGATCTACTTTGGACGAGAGACGCCCGTTCTAGCGCCCCTCACAACGCAAGGAAATCTTCCATTCCGAAGATTATGTAGCGATCTTGGTGCCCAGATCACGTACTCCGAGATGGCGATGGCTTTGCCCCTGATCCAAGGCCAAAAGGGCGAATGGGCTCTCACGAAAACGCACGAGAGCGAATTGGCGCCCCCCCGCTTCACCCCAGGACATGGCGAGATTGTTGAGGGTTATGACAACTCCAAGGATCTCAAATGGGGCGCACAGATATCTGGCAACCAGGCCTGGGTGGCAATGAAGGCCACAGAAGCCTTAACGAAATTCTTACCTCACCTTCGTGTTGTCGACCTTAACTGTGGCTGCCCCATAGATATGGTATATCAGTCGGGCGCCGGGTCGGGTCTTCTTGATACACCAAATAAGCTGGAGAAGATGGTCAGGGGCATGAACGCTGTTTCTGGAGAGGTGCCGATAACAGTCAAGCTTCGGACAGGAGTCAGAGATGGAAGACCCACAGCCCAGCGAATTATTGAGAGGCTGGCTTTCGGCAACGCTGATTTCCGAGATCGTCTAGGCGCTCCCGGAACAGCGGCTATGACATTACATGGACGGAGTAGACAGCAACGATACACCAAGAAAGCCAACTGGGAATACATTGCGGAGTGTGCAGCGTTAATCCAATCGTACAAGGACAAGAAAGACTCCATTACGGATACTGTCATGGAGCCCGATGAAAGCACGCAAGCCAACACTTCTGACGGCAAGATTTACTTTATCGGAAATGGTGACTGCTACTCGCACGTGGACTATTTCGACCACATCGACAATGCCAAGGTAGACTCGGTCATGATTGCGCGAGGAGCTATGATAAAACCGTGGATTTTCGAAGAAATCGAAAGGGGACAGTATCTTGACAAGTCAGCGTCCGAACGGTTAGGCTATATCGAGAAATTTGTCAGGTATGGCTTAGAGGCTTGGGGCAGCGACGAGGTCGGTCTCGGCCATACGCGGCGATTTTTACTTGAATGGCTAAGCTTCACATGCCGTTACATCCCCATTGGCCTTCTGGAGTACCTGCCACCGAACCTTCAGGACAGACCACCAAAGTATAGGTGCCGTAACGACCTCGAAACTCTGCTCTCCAGCAATAATTATAAAGACTGGATCAAGATCACGTAAGTTTGCCTTTCTCATGTTCAGTAGAATAAAACAAGGAAGTGTCTATGAATAGGCTATCTAACTTATTGCAGGGAAATGTTCCTGGGGCCTACCCACCCGGACTTTTCATTTCAGCCAAAGCATAAGTCCAATAGCTACGAGATCGACGCAGAGGGTTAGAAAATAGTGCTAGGGTATCTATGCTTGCCGTGTTCAACGTCGGTCTTGAGCCCGGCTTCTGAAGCCTTTCAGGTTTTATATACCTAGTTATGAAAGAGGACTAGATGAATAAAGTAACTCGGAGAAAAGATTAAGCACAGGCATGTATACGACAAACTTTGTACTTTATATAGGTATCTGCCACGGATTCCATGTGGCTCCGGTAGGATTCAGATATGAGAGAGTACGTGGCTGTTATTACAAGTTTTGGTGACCTAGCATGTGTTATAACAATTGCGACATTGTCTTTAGGGTACAACTTTCTTCGTGACATATATCGCTTTAAGCGATATACTATACTTATGGATTCTGCTAGGGCCATACTGGTCTAGGCCACAATAGACGATGAACGATGACGTAGTCCATAAGGTTATTTACAGTGGGACATCTAGATACCAGGTGCCTGCCTACCTATGTAGCACCAAACCCAGCCCCCCTCCCCCCACTATTGCTTGCTGTCCACAGCTCAGCTCGATCAATATCGTCACACCGGAGAGGCCACCTTCCCTTAAACCAAAGCTTCTTAAAGCTATCCGAGCTCCCATATGAGTTTCTTATGCTTCATACTTCCCCATTGTCCACTATCTAACTCGCTACGATCTTGACACTCTACGCTTGACACAGTCAAGTCTTTGATGAACTAACTCGAAGAAATTAGTACCTTGCCCAATCCTGTCAGCTCTTTGTTGTTGATTTGATACGCGACAAGCTGTAACAATCGTCGCCATGACGCTCTACTATACTCTTGTATGTTTACTTTTTACTTTTCCGTTTTTGTGTCCAATGCTACTGTCGCCTTTGCTCAGATTGATTCCGGCACTACGATTGCAATGGATTTGCTGACAGTCTACAACCAGGTGTTCCTGCTCCTCGTAGCAGAGATGACACTCTTCATGTTACTGGTCATCCCCATGCCTTTCACCGTAAAACGCAAAATGTTCACGTACGTTCTCGATCCGGCGGTTCCCGCTGACCATTCCCAAGAAGAACACTCGAGCTTGAGATCCGTTGGCCGCTAACGTCACCCTTCTAGTTTCCTTTCCGAGAACCCCATCATTGCCAAGATACAATATGGCCTGAAAATTACGTTCATCTTCATCTTAATTCTCTTCCTCGATAGCGTCAATCGCGTCTACCGGGTTCAGGTTGAGTTGGCAGCCGCTACGGATTCGAGTAAGGGTTCTGCGTAAGCTTCGTCCCACTTCTCTTCCATTCCCACAGTCGCACGTACCAAGCTCGCTAACATTTGAAAATCACAGCGCCGTCATGGGTCACGAGCGACTTGAGGTGCAGGCTCGCAAGTTTTACAGCCAGCGAAACATGTACCTCTGCGGCTTCACGCTGTTCCTCTCCCTTATCTTGAACCGAACGTACACGATGATCCTAGACATGCTTCGCCTCGAGGAGAAGCTCAAGCAATACGAGGGCACTGACAAGAAGACCAAGGAGAGCGAGAAGCTTGCTGTCGCTGGCAAGCCTGGCGAGATTGCTCGCCTCAATCGGGAGATCGAGAAGCGGGACCGCGATATCGAGACTCTCAAGAAGCAGGCCGAGGGACTTTCCCGCGAGTATAACAACTTGTGCGAAAAGTATGGCGAGACGCAACCTCCTGCAGGTACCCGGAAGGATAAATAAGTGAAATAGCTACCCCGGCCGAGTCGCACTTGGTCTATTCACGAATACCACTGCCAACATGGCATGTACATGGACTAAGTAGAGTAATCCTTTGTTCGTACGGCGTTCAACGAAAGATGAACTCTATCTATTATACCTTGACTAGCCGTCCCTTATCATACAGCTAGGGGGAAGGGGAAAGTACCAACCGTGATGGACAAGTGAGGTTGTTGATGGGAATACGCCTCGAAGCTTGATACGTTTTATACGGAATTTTTTGCGTGGCTGGAGCATTGCAGGAAAATGGGTTAAGTGGCATTCTCCACGGGAGTTATAGCACGCATGTTACATGAATGAGGAATCGCATTTATTGTCAGTCCAGCCTTTTGGACCCCATAAAGCCTATCTTTACCGTTGCTTTTCCTGTATTCCGCCTGGTTATACATATGAGTAAACAGATGACTAATGCAGTCGGCGGTGTGGTCGGAACCTTAAATCACGCCCGGACCGGACAACGTCGGAGGAATCTTACGGATGGATATTCGCTGTGACATTATTGGAGAACTCGGAAAGAGACGTAGACACCCTTTCAAAGCCATCCGAATACCTTCAAACTAAGATGGATAGACAAGTAGGGTCTTAATGAGGTAAATGACGCTATATTCCTACTTGGTGATGTATTTTGGTTTCAGCCGTAACCTCACGGGCAGCAGATTTTACAGAGTAGATGCCGTCTACGGACCTGTTATTTGACGTGGTTTATATATATTAACGATGGATTCATTTGACTTAGTAGCTAATAATAACATCTGTCGAGTTGTTAAAGAATTTCTTTCCTTTTATACCGTTCTAAATCTAGCAAACTCCTAACCAGAATGACTCTAAGCAACCTACTCTTCTCTCCGCCCGGAACACCCGTGCTTGGGAGCATGTCTCTGATAACTGTAGTACTACATCCCGCATCTAGTGACAAACCGCTATCTCAAGGGCATTACCGGGTCCGACCTTCCTTGCCTTGTTTCTCCAACCTGGCGCGCTCGTCCGAAATCCGGAAGGAAGAAATTGCAGGAAGAGCTCGATAGCGCCACCCCTAAAGAGACGCAGGTGCCGGCCGACCTTCGAGATGAGATGGTGAAGAAAGACACTGCTGTACCTGAGCGTCGTCATTCAACGAGGCGCTGCGCCACCACTCGACTATCATCAGCCTGGGCCTGCCGCGCGTGACGCCACAGAAATAATCCCGGCCTCACGGGCAGAAGTGGCATTTCCCGCCCGGCACCGTGCTGGGCGTTCTCATCTACATATACCATCCATCACCTCGAGGAGATCTGGGGGCCCGACGCGTACGAGTTCAGGCCCGAGCGCTGGGAGAACGTCACGGAGCGCTAGGAGAAGGCTTTCACTCCCTTCGGCTACGGCCCTCGCGCTTGTTTCGGGCGCAACCTCACCAAGATAGGGCTTAAGATGATCACAGCCACGTCGGCCCGTCGATACGACATCCGTCTCCGCGACCAGGATCAGAAGTTGGAAGTGCGCGAGGGACTGGCGAGGAAGTCGGAGACTGTACATTGGGATTAACTGGCGCTAGTATTGAGAACAAATCATTAGTCCTCGATAACGAAAGAGGTTACGTATAAAGAAGATTTAAATTTTAGAATTAGTTATCGCGTGAATGTATATGTGTATCTTTAGCTAAAAATGCATTGTCTTGGACCCGTGTACTTCCCATCTGTCGGTCATCAATATGTTCATGTCCTTCCGCACTGTCGCGTACTATACGAACATAAAGCTGGGTATGCCATGTAAAATAGACAGCCTTTACTCCGAGTGTTATGCTGCCAAATGCGCCTGCCATCGTCCGTGATCTATGAATGAATTCCAACCCAATAATCATCATAACCAGTGCCACGCGCCCGGGTTTTTTTTTTTTTGGGAACTCAGCACCACAGGAACTCCCGAGGTCAAAACGCCGTGTGAAAGGTCGCTATGAAATCATTTTGCCAACTGCGTAACTGAGGCTGGTGGATGATACGATAGAGTGTACCCCCAACGAGGGATTAAGATGAGGCCTTGTCGAGCCTAGTTAGGGATCTTCGATGGTCCTCGCTACGCCGCGGCGGTTTCAGCATAAGTGGTCGTGTCGACCAACTGCTCGATTCGAGGGATAAGCTCTGGTATTCGAAATGGCTTCGAAATGACATCGTCCTATTGACACATTCAAGTTAATTCATTCCTTGTCTAAGCCAAAACTTAATTCATCCAACTCACCACTCCAGCCGCCTTTGCATCTTCAATCTGCTCCGGCCGTGCATATGCCGTTACGGCGATGATAGGGATATGGCTAGTGATGGTTCCATCTCGCTCAAGTTCACGGATCTTCCGTGCGCAGGTCATGCCGTCCATCACCGGCATCTCCAAGTCCATCAAAATGACGGAGATATCATGGCCGGAAGACTCGTTTCCATACCAGTACCGTGATTCTTTCAACACTTCGAGAGCTTCACCTCCGTGATTTGCTACCTTAGTATTATTTCCAACATTGCGAAGTGATCTTTGCAAGACCTTTTGATTCACCAAGTTGTCTTCGACGATAAGAACGTCAAACAGTCTTCTCCCGTCTTCCGAGAATCTGGGCTCTGGCGCAGGCGGTTTGTTAGAACCACTGAGGATCTCGTCGACAGCGTTTCTCGGTTGCCGGGTCTCAACTGTCGTAGAGGAACCTGGCGCTCTGGTGAGCGGGGGTGCGGACGGTAAAGCCTTGAGTTCAGCAGGGGGGACAGTTGTTTTGCGGCTTTTGATGTAAAAGGAGAATGTGCTGCCAACACCCTTTTGAGATGTCACGCCGATCTGTCCGCCTTGGAGCTCTGTCAGTATCCTGGAAATGAACAAGCCTAACCCAGATCCCCCATACTGCACATGGGTGCGAGGTGTGGCTTGCGAGAAGCGCTGGAAAAGAAGCTTCCTCTCGTGTTCATCCAAACCCCTACCGGTATCTCGGACGGAAAAGTGCAGATTGATCTTTTCACCGTTGCCCCAGTCAGGCTGATCGGTGAGGTCGTCTTGGTTGGGACGGTCACTTTGAAAGTAGCTCACTCCGGACTCGGTTATTTCGGAGATGTCGGTAGACGCATCGAGGGTCACAATGATGGACCTTTTTGGATGGGATTGGGTGAACTTGATCGCGTTGGTCATCAAGTTGATCAAGACTTGGAGGAGCCGCGAAGGATCGAGCTTGACCCAATCAATACCCATGTCGATGTACCGATTCTTGACCTGAAACTTCATCTCTATACCATTTGTGTTTAGTTCTCCTTCGAACATTTTCAGCACTCGCTGGACAACCGCCAAGGGCTGCACATCGACCGGGGTGACGAGGAGAAGTTGAGAATCTAGCTTAGACAAGGTCAATATGTCATCGACGATACGCTTTTGGTGGCTTGCACAGAGAGTAATGGTATTCGCGGCCTCGAGGCAACCTGCCAGGGCAAGCTTCAGATTCTCGTTCTTCTCTGGACTGTCGTTGGCGAGGGTGTAGGTATTCATGGTGCTCGCAATTTCATCCGCACATTGAAGAATTGCGCTCAAGGGGTTGCGCATTTCATGACTCGTAATGTCGATGAAGTTCTCCTGCTGACGCTTGAGCTCAACGGCCTCTTCTCTACGTTGCGTCTGGATTTGCTCGGCGAGCTTCTGCTGTGAAATGTTCGTGATGCATCCAAAGATGCCTTTGATCCCACCATCGGCGTCCTTCTCCGGATAGGCGCTCATGAGCACCCACGTGTCGATAATAATACCCCCTTCATGACGGGAGCATTTGAACCTGAATTCGTGAGTGACAGCTACTTTCTCCGAGAGCAGGCGTTGCCACACTGCTTCTAGACCTGGCCGGTCCTCGTCTCTGACACTCTGCATCCAACTATTGACACTTTCGGATCTGTTATGCCTGGATAGATCCCACCACATGTCATTACAGTAGGTGATGTGCCCCTGCGAGTCCGCGATGAACATGCCGACGGGAGCGAATTCTGCCATCCGTGTAAACTTGAGTTCACTTTCTTCAACTTCTCTTGTCCGTAGGTGCAGTTGTTCTGTAAGCACTTGACGGTCTGCTAATGCCATCTGAGCGGCTTGCTGGCCCCGGCGGATCTCCTCTTCAAATAGAACAACTGAAGCTAGCGAAGTTGCCAGCTGTCTTGACAGTAGACTGATAAACAACTGGTAGTCTTGGTTGTAAGGACGCCGAGGATTAACACCCATAACAATGAAACCAACAACACTGTCGCTGCCAGTGGTTGGATGAACCGGAAATATGACAATTGAGCGGCATGGCTCTCCACCTCCTCGCCAATGGAATCCTTCCATCAGGTCCTCAGGTAGTGTACCCTGTTCTGCTGATAAAGTAACCGGTCCACCATGTTTTGACATGGATTCCCGCATGTATGGCGCGAACCCTTCGTTGCTTGTCTTCAAGTCCAGCGAGGCAACTAAGCAGGGATGGCCTGGCGGAACACCAAGCGATGCTTCTAGCGTCAATTGGGGTGGGTTTATCCAACTGCCTGAATGCATAGAAGAGATATCGCTCTCTGGATCTTCGGTGACAGAGTAAACCAGGTTGAACGGGACATCATCCTCGTTGAACTCGAGTCCCCTATTGACCTCCCTCCAAAAACTCTTGATATCACGAGCAAGTGCGGTCTTCTCGCCGACTTCTCGCAAGGTAAGCATCATCCTCTCAGCAATCTTCCGCCGTGTGTTCTCAAACGCGGGATTATAAAGGCCAACAACATTTCCGTCTTCTCCAACTAATGGTACAATTGACCAAGAGAAAAATGCCTCTTCATCGAAGCCGTCTCGATTCACAATAAAACGATCATCGTTCTTCATCGTCGCTTGGCCCGACTCCCAGGCACTTTCAAAGATGGGCTCGATCTCGTCCCAAATCTCGGCCCAAGCTTCTTTATACGTTGCCCCCATCAAGCCCGGGTGTTTTCGCCCCGCCATAGCAACATAAGCCCCGTTATAGATCACCGTGAGCTCCCGGCCCCAATAGAGCGCTGCCGGATGAGGACTTCCCATCACCAGATTGGCAGTTGTACGCAGTTCTGGGGACCATTCCTCAATAGGCCCAAGGGGTGTGGATGCCCAGTCTGTGGTACGGGCAAACCGAATATGTTCAGGTAAGTCGGGGGTTAGAGGAATACGGGTCCAGTCAAATGAAGACCGGGGCAATGATGCAAGAGCTTGAGGGATAAACTCATGTGATTCATGGATTACCATCGGTTCTCCCAAGTCACTACCAACTCCCTGCTGAATCTGGCCATCGGTACTGAGCTCATGGACATCTCCGAAATAGTCGCCACGATCGGAAATGACAACATCGCTGGGCGTTCGAGGCTGAGCAATAGGCGTTAAACCTCGGCTCGGCGATTCGATACTTGCTTCACGGTCTAGCGGCGGCTCGGGGGAAGTGCGCGATATCGAGACGGCGCTGGTGTTTGCGCTGACGAATCGGAACCTGTTTCTAAGTGTGGAGCAAGTCCAGGTAACACCACCATAGTGATACGATGGTAGGAATGCGTCGAGGCGTTCAGTAGTGTTGCCCGCTCCCTTGACCCACAATCTAAATTTAAGAAACTCCGTCTTCGCATCTTGATCATCGTCGTCGACATGCCCATACACTAGCTGCCGTACGGCATCTGACACATGAAGCGCAGGGTTCGCATACAGTATGAAAAATGGACCCGTTGGCGTTTTATTGACGGTATTTGAACTATCAATGATAAAGGTCGGACGATCGTCATGCTCAAGCAACTCCAGTATGCCGACACTCTGGAGCGCCTGTAAACCGGGCACGGATAACTGGACATCCGGACTTCGATTCAGTGTCGCCGCATCTATAGAGGACCAACTGCCCGGAGTACTTGAAGACCTCGCCGGGCTGGCCGTACTAACCGTACCTCGCGCTAGCTTGAGAGTCGTCACCTCGGTGCCATCCCGCACTGACTTCAGCATGGTCGTTGCGTCCAGTCCAGTAAAGCCCAGCGATCGAATGGGCGGCGGCTTTTGTTTGCGGGAGAAGAAAAGAGGTGAAGTCAGCCCGTCTTCAAGCTTCGGTGGCACGGTAGGCTTCGTGAAGCTACTAAGATCGATCTTCCGAGGGGGTGTGAGGCGCACCCGCTGCTTCTTCGTTGCAGGCTGACTAATATCTTTTTCCTCGGGCTCGCCTCCCAGTGGTCGTTTCGGCGACGTCGATTGAATACGGTGCGTCTGTTCTGCTTCTGCGGTAACTTGCCTCTCCCTCCAATCCACCTCTTCCGGTAAATTAGTGCTGCGATTTATTCGATTTTGTGTATCAGAGTTAGATATTACAGGTATTAAACCATAATGACCACTCTCCGTCGCAAATTCCCCGGGCCTTCCCGTCTTGGGCGAATTCGCATCGGTAGCGAGCGTGAATGAGCTATGTCGAGGAACTTTAGCGATGGTAGGAACGGCGGACAAAGGTTCGGGTGTGACGCTTTTCTGAAGGGGAGCTGTCGACGAGATATCTCCCAATCTTGCTAGATTCTGAGGTTCGGTGTACTGTGTTGCTTGAGTCATGAAGTGGTCTTCTCGTCGTCGGATTGTAGTCAATAACCAGTGTCGAGCTGTCAGCCACAAAGACTAAGCCTGAGCCCAAGCAAAATTCTAATGTACGGCTCTGGGAGGTTTGAAAAGACCACGTTGTGTTCGGCCGTAGCCGTGGCCATTGACAGATCCGAGAGACAGACTTGCAACACTGACGACCGAGACTCGACAACGAAGTGATACCCGAGAACAGATGCTCTGCAACTATCGTGGGCTTTTTGCTTAAGGGTAGCGGAAATGATCGCTCGGGTTCTAGCCACTTCTTTCCCCGCTGAGAAACCTGTGGAGGGAGGAGATGTGCGAGACTACTGTGGGTGATTTCGACTCGCTCTAGTGTCCTTAGTTTACTTGCGAGTTGATTGACCCGTTCACAAGCAATTCGGTGATGGCGTGACGAGGAATGCCCAGGAGCTGTTTCCACAGGTGAGTACTACCTAGACTACTACCTACCTATAACTTCCCAGCGAAGCCCGGTACAAGATATAACCGGGTTTATCAAGCTCGGGACTGGCAGAGTGAAAGAGCGTAGGAGGATACTGTAGTTCTCAACGGGGCCGAAGGCAGAAAAGTGGACAAGCAATAGACACAACCAGTTGTCAGTCAGCCGGCAGTATGAAAATCAAATAGTATGCTGCAGTACTAGGTCAAACACAAAGCTCATTATGATGTGGAGAGGCGGAGGGGAGAAGTGGGTTTCGAAGTTTTGGTGTGCGGTCCGTGTAGGTTTTCTCTATGTATGTGCTACTGTCTACATAGACTAAGTAGAAGCAAGTACGTGGGCAGATTTGAGGTATGTTCCACAGATGTGTACAAGATGTGTGTGGGAGAGGTTTGGTGTTGCTATCAGATGATGAGCAGGGTAAAGGTAGGCAAAGAATACTGTAGAGGCTGCTGAATGCATTATCGACATGGAAAACAAAACAGCGTACATCTGTACTGTTGCACGTCTGATCTGATACACCGACCTACATGCCTACCTACCGACCTTGCAGCGGCACGATGCCTACCTTGAGTATCGGCACCCATTCCTATGTACATACCTCCATGATACAGCATACCAGCTGTGCTTGTACCAGTTATCGGAAATAGTTACTGAGATAAAAGAAATGTTATGCTGTACTTGTAACGTTCTGTCGTACTTCGGGGTACCCAAATCGAAATGAAGCCGGCAAGGGTGTGCAGGACATTGTGTGTTCCAAGACTGGCCAGACCCAGGATAGACCCCATAGAGCTAATAGTAGATCCCTGTAATAGTTAAGTTTTGCGGATCCTAGCAGGACCACCAATGGTTTAGGGAAAGTTATAGTGCTGATCATAGCTCAGCCAGACACTCCAGTGGGGCCGTCACTCGCTGATCTTCACAAATCAACGCCCGACTAGGTCTCGAGGCATTCCGTGCTGTGGCTCCCTGTGGATCCGGGGACCGGACTTGACAGGATCTGAGCACGACGGTTGAGATTTTCCCTATTATTTTTTTCAACAAACGATTTTTCACGATGAACTCTTCCGAGAGAGTCCATCGAACGTGTTTAAGAGAGACTTACAAGAAAGTCAATATTGGACCAAAGGAAAAAGGTGGGTTTAACAATGGTCTACCTACTTATCTAGCATGGGTTTTGGATAATGGTATGTGTAATAGAAAGTCCCGTCTTCACAGCCTCTTAGCAGAACCGGTTTGGTAGTTACCACTGCCTAGTATCTGGCTCATCTCATCCAGCGATGCTTCTTCAAAGGCAGCCTTGGTAGCCCGTAGATGACTGGTAATATCATTAGCTACCTATAAATAAGTATGATTTTGCACCTATCTACATACAGTAGGTATCCGAACATGTCTCAGGATGGATGCGGTATATGATACGTATGGTGAGTAGGTGATAAGCTACTGCAGAAGTGGCGTTGAGACTGGAATACCTGGAGGAGCGAGTCCAAGCGACGGCCTACTTGGGAATAGCAAAATTTGAAACTAACTCACCCAACACGCGCAATTATCTGCACGGTCTTTTGCATGCGACGGACAACGAAGAAGGCATGTGGGCTGTACCTAACTCCTATATGTAAGTCCTTCGCTTGCCTCATAAAATAGTTCGGCTCTTATTTCAAGATTTCAAATCGCTAAAGTGATAGGCAAGACTTGCAGCATACAAGAATATTTTTACACTCTGACTACGGCGTAAAGTTATCGCTTGAGGCAGGAGAACCAGAGAAAAAAGGCCTTGGACGTTCGTAACAAGTCCACTTACGTACATACAGAAAGCGTGCCTAGGTACAATCTGGTAATCGTAGGTACAGTAGTGTGCACTACTAGCGGTAATGCCTATTATAGAGGTTATGCGGTACGCTGCATGTAATCAGCACTTGTTATTAATGGGAGGGGGGAAGGAAGATCTCCGACTTTGCTCGGCATACACGTGCGAGGAACCTTGAGCGGATATGCGCTATCTATCACACCACCAACGTCCCGACTCTCCCGCTTTCTCGGCCTATGAATCCACATCCTTTTCTAAGAAGTTTTCATGTAACTTTCGAAGTCCTACCTGGGCGGCGAGGGGATTGATGTTCACTCTTTATAACAACTAAAAACACCATGCTATAGCGCCTACGTACTTACATGTCGGTAGGTATCCTGTTGTAATCTCGGTGTCTAGGAAATCGCCGACACGATCTTGCGACGAAGGCTCCCCCTAGCCACGGCTAGAACCTGCGCCGTGTGACATGAGCTGGTTGCACTGCCTGGCCGATCTCAAGAGTCTAGAGCGATCGATTTCTATACAAGGCGCAGGTCCCCTTTCCAAAATCCTCTACCAACTTGGCTACCGGCTTAGAGTGTAAGTACAGCGTGACCTAAATACCTCCTGTACATACATAGTACGAGGACTGTCCGGATTACATATGCTGTACACGTAGGCCCACGATATGGGTAAGTATACTATTACATATGGATAAATGGAGCAGTCGATTGATCAATCCCACAGATGACTGGTGTGACTGGGTATGTTACCCACGTTTGATTAGTAAATTCAGTACCATCGCTACACATTTTGTTTTTCTCATTTCGCAAGACATCTTCCAAATGAGAGAGGTCATCCTTTTATAACAAGCACATACAGCATAACGTAGACATGTCGGAGGAGGCGGTCATGTGACACGCGGACCGAACGATCGAGCCAGGATAGACGATAAATGGGTGATTACATAATAGCCTAGGGCTATTTACCTGCATCTCAAAAATAGAAATACACTTTGTACTCGAGCCTCACCGACGGCCATCATCCCAAATGGCCAGTGCAAGTTTAGTACGTATGAGAAATCAAACCCATTGAGATATCGCCGTTCCTTCCGTGCTGATAACCTCGAGCGCTAGTATTGTACCCTTGTATCTGCTAGTATGGTGCCAAGGCTGTGATTAAGACTGACCGACATTGCGTCCATACATGTGTTGTCGAAACACGTGTCATCGAAATGATCGAGATGCCTACTTTAATGCAATGTGCCTCTGTAGGACACAACAGAGTATAGATGCAGAGAAAATGGATTAGGGCGCTTCATGTGTTCTGTGGGTGCAGCATATTTACATCCTGTATCAAAACACTGGCTTGCACCGTGGTAAGTCACGAAAACCCCTAAAAAGAGCGAGAAATGGTTCGAGGGACCTATAATAGAGTGCATATATAGACACTAAATGGTGTGATACCTACAGCGCCGAGCCCTATATCTGCCTGAGTATACCTCCTGCCTCCGGGTGTCTGCCGAAATAACCGGCTCACAGGAACTGAAAATTATGTTTACTTACAATCTATAGAGAAACAACATGTCACGGAATAGAAGACTCAGGTACCAATAGTAGTTGCATGTGTAACTCTTAATGAACAAGGCCTAACAATATTCACTGGAAGGTCTACATCGTGGATTAGTTGCAATGCCCGCAAAACATGAAAGTTAGAAAAATACGCGCTTACGAAGTATACTTGACGCCCGACCCAGCCAGAGAAGCTTCCTGCTGCATCCCAATAAAGGATCAAACGACCAGTCCTAAACTACAACTCTAATCGTGCACGCTACAAAAAGTTGGCTCTTAATGAACACTGCATGATAACTATCTATACGCCTTTCCAATAAACTAATAGTGAGAACTTCAATGCTGAACAACCTACTCAGCAAAAGTATAACGTAGCCAAGTCGGACGCCTTGACACCGTATGCAGTCTATATGTATGGGACCGCGACAAGCAGGCAGGGTGGAATTCATCCTATAGGCGGTATTACAGGGAATGGAGTAAGACTTGTATGAACGGCACCAATCTACGAGTTCCTAGAAAACGGAGTCCAGTGCACTTTTATTGGCAGACTTTCATTTCCGCTGCTATGCAAGGGCATCCCGAATACCACTAGAACGGCTACTTTTTGGACATCTCAGGACAACAAGCGTTGCAGCTTACATACAGAAACCACTAATCATGCCAAAGCACTTTGCACAGCAAAAACTCCGGTTATCTACCCTCTTCAAGGCAGCAAGTGTATCAATATCCGAGGGCAGAGAATGGACACACATCCCCACGTGATAATGTGAAAGCCTCGAGCACAATAGGACTCGGAAATGGCTACAATAACTCGTAATTCAATCGCCTTCTTAAATAATGTAGCAGTTGGACTCGGCCTCTGTGATACCTATCGCCTTGGTAGGTTCTTCGGCGAATGATCTGTGATAGTGTCAGCCGAAGATAGTAATCGGCAAGCTTGCGGATACCTGTTTAAGCGTTACAGAACGCGAGATGCGTCGTAATGTGAACATATACTGTCAGGAAGATATGGCAAGGCCGACTTTACATTTAGGTATCTACCTAATAAGATGGACGACATGCGGCTCTTTGCTACACTATAAGTAAGCATCCCCTGGCACCTTGGCGATATCATGGCATGGCTTTTGATCGGTATTGATCGGTCGAAGAGCATTCCGAACGTCCTGCCAATTGGGTATCTTAAAATAGAATGGGGGTGGGGGTGGCAGAAGGTAGGCCCTAACACTACACGGGAGCAACCTTTTCCGGGCTCGCGGGTAGGCCGGTGGCATGCAAGTAAACACGCTTTCGAGAAAGAAAGGGCACGAACCTGTATTTTCTGTTCATAGCATCCAAGCTTTGACTAGGAAGACCACTTAAATGGCGTTTTCCAAAAGTAACTCAAATACTTTGTTGACCCTCGTCTGATTTTTCCACGCTCGTTTCAGATCATACTCAGTTATTGATGCCAATTGCCTCTTGCTGGACAAGTGATTTGGACACTCACTGGACGACAAGCTGCCTAACAGGTGCAGAAGGCGGGAGGAGGGGCAGAGGTTGGAAAAATCCTACCAATAAAGCCCCCTGTCATCGTATCTTGGCTTTGGGGTTTCGAGCCATCATTGGAGAACATGGTCGACCCCAATTCAACAAGGGCCAATCGCGGAACGGCATTGCGAGAACGAAGCGCCCGTTCTAAACCTATTTGTGTGGGTCATAGCTTGGGCGCTTAAACAGCCCTTCCCTTTTGACGAGGCCCTCCCTTTCGCATTCGTCGCTGTCTCCTCTCATTGGTCTATCCCCAAACTTATCACCATCCTAAGCCTGTGATTACCCTGCAGGCCAACATGCCGTTCGTTCCCTTGTATTCGGTCGCATGGGCGCCCGCCATTTTCTTAAAATGGACAACCCCCAAAGTTGGGCCTCTTGGTCGGCTTGATTTCTGTCTGATTGAATGTTTCAGCGCCCGTCAATACCTCGACTTGGAATCTCCTTAACGTTGTTGTTAGTCGTGTATTGCTTGTTTATTGATAGCACTAATCGACGTTTCCGAAGAGGAGAGTCTTTTTGCCCGGATGAATCGATGTGGATATAACGAGGAATAGACAAGATTGAATAAAGTTCATGGTCAGACTGGCGACCTGACGGCAACTGTTCTAAGACGCGATTGCGAGACTTCGTCTTACCAGACTGACTGGTTAACCCTTTCCTTTGGACTTCGAACGATCGATATTTCCAAGACAATAGAGCACTTCTGTTTTAACTCATTTTCATTTCACCATGGCGTATAGATATCTGAAGCGGAAATGGCCGTCAATGGCTGCTATGTGGATTATGATGGTTGCCGAGCTTGCCTTGACCATCACTCTCTTGGTCCTTACAGCGCTCGCTCAGCCAGATACATACCGATCAAAGCTATGGAAGGCAGGATACGAACTCGGGTTTAACTCCAACCCCAATCTTATCGTCTTCGCACATTCAGTCGGAAAGACACCACCTGCAGTTCCCTTTGTGTGGTCAAGAACGTAAGTTTTTGGGATATGAGAACCTGGGATTTCCGTGGAGGACGCTCCTGCTAGCTTTGACGGTTCACTAACTGGTATGATTTCTCAGATTGACTGACTACAATGTTGCCGTTGCCATCATCAGCCTCTTCTTTCTCATCTCGAGGCTGATCGCTTTCATCATGGAGTTCTGGTACCCAATCCTCGTCTTGCCGATTAATATCGCATTCGTTGCTCTGTACGCAGCAAGTATCGGCGGCCAGGCAGGTGCGGATTACCTGGACCCCACCCGCCCAAGCCGTATTCCGTGGTATATCGCAAAGCCATGCAATGTCGCTGCAAACCAGCAGATCCAGGGATACTGTACCCAGGCGAAGGGCCTATTTGCTGCTACCGTCGTCATGTTGTAAGTGTTGCCATCTCCCGTGGTCAGGGGTGCCTACTGCTTTCTTGATCGTTCTCTAATAGCGTTGGTGAAACAGTGTCATAACTCTCGTAAACCTTGGTATTAATATTTGGGCTATGCTACCCAACGAGCGCGACAAGCGAGTTGGTGGTTGGGATACCGACGACGAGGATGACGAACCCCTTGGCTCTAGAAATAATGATAGAAAGGGCGCCAGTTGGGAGATGCAGTCGATCCCCCCTACACCGCGGACCGGTATGCAGCCGTACACCCCAAGAACGATGGCCTTCAATACATTGGACCGAAAAGTGCCTCAACATCGGTAACGGGGTTATGAGTAATGCAAATATAGAGGGCAAAAAAAAAAATTTTTACGCCTCTGGACTAGGCGGAATTGAGAGAATGAACGAAAGATTTGGATACCCAGACTCTTGCGAATGGCAGGCAACCTGACTATTCGCCGTTGATTTCTTACGACATGATAGGTTCTTGATACGTGTATGGATATCCCGTGGAGAGTGTGAAATGGAGTTTGGGCGTTACATCACATGCATACATGTGTACCTACTACTTTTCCACAAGCTTCAGCATATAAGCCAGAATAGACACCGCTACTGGTGCGAAGCACATGTCCCCCTCTCTCTTATGACTGACAGTGAATCTATCTCTTGTTCAGCAGGTTCTTGCCTGTCTACCTAGGTACCTGGGTACCTAATTCCTTAAACAGTTCCAAAATCCAACACAACGGCCTGCGAGTCCGGAACAGCCACTTCGACCGCGCCATTCTTGACCGGGATCTTTTCGCCAGTCGTGACATTAGTCAAGCGCACGGGCTTGCCGAGATCCAACTCGTAGTTATAGCTGATGCCATCCCACGTGATGCCGGTGATGGCATCACTCCCATTCGCGAACAACCTACGCACCGTGGCCTGGGTGCCGTCCTTGAATCCCTCGACGCCGAGAACGTACGTACGCACCGGTCTAGGCACCGGGTTAAGCGTGTTCAGGTTTCCGGTGCCGTTGAGAGTGTAGTTGTACGCGCGCATATTGATGACTATGATACGCTGCAGGGCATTGTCTACGTATGCCGCATAAGCCGCATCGCGGACACCAACCTCGCCCTCATCGTCCGCCTCAGCACCAACGCGGCTCGCACGCGCGAGATCTAGATGCGCCACGCGCACGGGCTCAATGTTCAGATTACCGAGGAACGCGGCAACGGCCACGTTTCCGTAGTAGGGGGCTTTCGTGCCGACGACGGCAAGGTCCGTGGTCACGGGTTGCCAGCTCGCGTAGCGGTAATTGGTGCCCATGTGCATGTGGACGCGGCCGATGCCCACGCTCGCGCAATATAGGTTGAAGTCGACGCCCCAGAGAGCCGCGCCGAACGAGTTGGACAGGCCCGGCTTCCCCTGGTTGTACAGCGAGTTCGTCTCACCCATGATCTGCACCAGACCGGGTGCCAAGGCCGATATGGCTGCGAATTCCGAAACGTGCGCGTCGACGCTCAGACGCGTCCGCGTGTGGTTCATGAGCGTGCCTTGTAGTGTCACGCCCGGGGATCCGGCGCCAGAGATGTAGCTGTTGAGGAGGCGTCTGTTAGTACTACTGCGGTAGCATCACTTTTTCATGTCAAAAGGGCCAAAACGCAAGGGACGTACTTATGCGTAGAAAAGTACCGTACGGTTCCGTCCTTGTCCAGACCCGAGGCCCAAGTTTTAGGTGCCTTGAGATGATTCCCGACACCGCCGAACGAAGGTGCGAGATATCCGTATGTCTCATTGCTCAGCATGTCCGGACACGTCTTCGCAAGCACGCCCCTGATGGCCCGGGTGCCGGCTAGCCACTCGGCTACATATTCCGCCTCGGTGTAGTTGGCGGGCCGCACGGGGCCCTGCGAGCTGGTGGCGAATAGGTCCGGCTCGTTGCCATACTCCCACCAATCTAGCCTCTCTTTGCCCAGAGTCTTGCATGCAATGGCTGCAGTCTGGAGCAGCGTGTCCCATTGCCTGCTGTCGTGGTTCCCGCCCATGTTGAACCCGTGGGTGAACTTCACTTTTGGCCATGTCAGGTACGACTCGAAAAACGACGGCCCGATCTCAATCGTAGTCGGGTAGTCCGGAGACCTAGTTGCGTTGACGGTACCGTTTAAGGCAATGGACAGCTTCGGGTTATAAATCGCATAGTCCTGCGTATTCCCTCCAACTCGGATGTATGGCTTCGTCCCAGTTAGGTAGCCCAAATTGTCAAGCAGATTGTTTGAGAACCTGTTTGGAGATGACTGGTTCCCTGCTACAGTATTAGCGCTGGTCTCAAAAGGGGGGATTCACGACTTTGTTGACTTGCCTGCAAAGTCCGGGAATGAGGCGAATTCGATCGAGAAGCTCACAAATCCGTCTAAAGGTTGCCCGACAAGAACATCAGCCGCAACTGCTGGATCCGTTGAGGAAGACACATTGGATACGATTGTTGCTATGCCTGGGCTTGACAGCACCAGTAGACACAGGAACGAATTCATGACCGCAAGTTCTATTAGCTTCTTGAACTTGTAGGTGTCTCAATCATCTGAATTTCCTTCTACCTCTAAGGTGACTCTGGCGGTCAAGCATCAGGACAAGGAGGACGGTCAATCTCTATGAACATGGACTTCCTAGCAAGTTAAAGATCCACGCCAGTCACCAGTGCTACCCAGCCATTCATTCTATCGAGATTACTACGGTTGTGCATAAGAGACGGCCCGATGAGCATCTTTTACGTACATACCTAGTTATTTTCCGTACTAGGTGCGTGCTGCGCGTTTCAAACAAAGTCACAAAGCATAGCACATCGGTGGTACTGTTGATATAACCAGCTGCCCTATTGGGGTAGAATCCAATCCTACCCCAAATGTGTACTTGGCCATAGTCGTAGTAGTAGAGGATAGGCTGGTGTAAAGAGGTTCCTGGGGTAAGAATTTCTGAAAAGTCACCTTGGAGGATAGCTCCAACTAGGTATATACTTCAGAAATCCAATGAGAGTGACGCTGTACCTTGTCTTGCCATAGGCAGTCCTCAGCCGTCCTCTCCCAACGGCCTAGATCTGAGGATGAGTGGAAGTCCTACTCAGTATGCCACCCTGAGTGAGATCGGTACCTGCCTAGACTCTATCTGATATGTACAGATGTAGGCACGGACCGGCATTTGAGGATGGAGAGTGGTTAGAATGCGGGGAAGAAGCACCTGAATCGGAGCAGATACATATGATGGGTGCACGGTGCACCGGGTATGTATGCCCTGCTGTGGACCGACCTTTAATAGATCAAATAATCTTAAGATGTGATGAGTAATCAGAGATGCACTCATTGTAATTGACGTTATGGTAGACAGGAATATGCTGGTTACATATGTGCTTGGCATAGAAATATCCGATTCGTCTCAAGAACCAAGCGAGCGAGAAAGCCAGTTTTTAAGCATAACCGACTCTCACACATAGTCTTCAGACACCTGGTAACAACCTACATATCCTGGATCCACATCTGTTATGATTGGTAATAGAAGCGTTTGCTCCGAACAACGGTTCTTCTTCATCAAGAGAGAGTAACCTCATCTTCTACAGAATACAGCATACAGCATACAGCAGTAAAAAAACCCCAAAACTCCGAAGCTCCTCGTTGCCTTAACCCAATAGAGTTTAGCGTGTGAACTGATAACCCCCCCGGGGATTCTCCAAACCTCCACTTCCCACTCCGTCCGATGTTTGTCCCCAATATCCTACACCTTGGATATGCGACGTCATTAGTGAGACCATTTCTCGATGATAGTAGAGTTATACCTACCTATACCAAATTCTCACAAAGCTTTCATTGGCCCATATACCCAAGGGACAAAACTATCCCGCTTATTCATGAACCCTGATATCATAGATCCTCCGTAGATTTCTGTATTCCGCACCGTAGTGCTTCGCCCCCCCTCATCAGCCTACAGCTCCGCTCGAACAGCAATTCGTGATATTTAACCCGTCTAGCCCCTCCTGCACGGCTACTAGATACCATTGTACATCATGGCATTAATACGAAGTCTTCAAAAGACTTCTTCCCTCTCGACACGAGTCGCAATTAAGTCGTACTTCCAGAGAAGCACTCTTCCAGTAGTAGGGTCAAGGCTGGCATCCACGATGGCTCCCAAGGTAAATCTACCCTAGCTGCGGCAATATCGTGTCTTGGTGTATGTGGGAGACTGACGAACAAGTTTTCTGTTCTAGCTTAATGATCCATCGTTATTCAAAACAGACGTCTGCTACATAAATGGCGAATGGGTAAAAGCCGCATCAGGCAAAATCTTCGAGGTCCATGACCCCGCGACAGGAAAACTTATTGGAACTTGCCCCGAATTCGACGCCAATGATACCGAGAAGGCAATTGCTGCCGCCGCCGAAGCATTCAAGACTTTTCGTTACAAGACCGGCCGTGAAAGATCTAAGTTACTGCGAAAATGGTACGATCTGGTTATGGAAAATGCCGACGATCTGGCAAGGTTGATCACTCTAGAAAACGGAAAGCCTTTTTCAGATGCTAAAGGAGAGGTTAATTACGCCGCTCAATTCTTCGAGTGGTTTAGCGAAGAAGCCCCGCGTACATACGGCGACACGATCCCGGCTACTGTGGCGGGGAATAGAGTGGTGACCCTCAAGCAGCCTGTCGGTGTTTGCGGTTTGATTACCCCGTGGAACTTCCCCGCTGCCATGATCACACGTAAGATAGGACCAGCTCTTGCTGCTGGTTGCACGACAGTTTGTAAAACGCCAGGCGAGACACCTTTTACATCTTTGGCATTGGCGGAACTTGCTCACCGGGCTGGCATCCCAAAGGGTGTAGTGAACGTGGTGACTGCCTTAGAGAATACCCCCCAGGTCGGCGAGACCTTGACGACACACCCTACTATCCAAAAGGTGTCTTTCACGGGCTCGACGCAAGTAGGCAAGCTTTTGATGAAGCAAGCCTCTTCAACCCTGAAAATCCTGTCTATGGAACTAGGTGGAAACGCACCATTTATCGTGTTTGACGATGCGGATGTGGATGCTGCTGTCGACGGTGCCGTTGCATCTAAATTCCGCTCATCTGGCCAGACCTGCGTTTGTGCAAATCGTATATATGTCCAGAAAGGGATCTACGATGGGTTTGCCCAGAAATTCGCAGAGAAGGTTAAGGCCTTCAAGGTCGGACATCCCTTCGATGAGGGCGTCACTCACGGCCCTCTGATTCACGACCGTGCCGTCTCCAAGGTGGACAGCCATGTGAGGGATGCCGAAAAGAAAGGCGGAAAAGTTGTTGTAGGAGGACAGAAGTTGCCAAACCTCGGATCAAACTACTACCAACCTACGGTGATTACAGGCATGACGAAAGACATGGCTATTGCTTGCGAGGAAACATTTGGCCCTGTCGCTGGACTTTTCCCCTTTGAATCAGAGGAAGAAGTTGTAGCGCTGGCTAATGCTGCCGAGGTTGGACTGGCTGGTTACTTCTTCTCCAGAGACCTGGAGAGAATAACTCGGGTAGCGGAGGCACTCGAGGTGGGCATGGTTGGCGTCAACACGGGACTTATTTCCGACGCTGCTGCGCCTTTTGGCGGAGTTAAACAGTCTGGGTTTGGCAGAGAAGGGTCAAAGTATGGCATTGAGGAGTATCAGCATATCAAGACGATCACATATGGCGGGATGGGAAAGCCACTGCAGAGTTAATGAGCCCTATCTAGGAGTCCAAAGAAAAACTCGTAATGATGATGCATCGCCAACATGGCCGATTCCCGTATTTCACTGACATTTCCAACACATGGCTGATAGAAGATCAATGACATGAACTTGTTGGACCCAATACTAAGTTTCTAAATATTCTATTTACATGGGACCGTATGTATCTCGTAGATGCACAGTGAAATGGAAGTAGTTGGGTGCAAATGTGCACAGTGCAGAATCGAAAAACCCTTTTACAGTTAGGTGCACGCTTAATTGCATGACCTATCAATTTCAATGTCAAAGCTTCAATGGGAAAGTTCAAAAATTCGGGCAAAGCAGCTCAAAGGCATCCAATGCCATAAAACAACCCAAACCAAACCCCCATGTTACGCCAATCATTCAATTCGGCCGCTGGCCGCTCGAGACCAGATCTCAACAGAGTCGCTGATGGAATCGCAAGCACTCTGCGTGCATTCTCCACCGCCCAACAACTCGCTGTAACCCCCAAAGACGGCAACAACAATCGTGATGGTGGTAACTCTTCTCAAGCGGCGGATCGGCGGCAACGCACCACTGCCGCATTCAACGAATTGCTAAAAATTGCGGATACTGCTCCCTCCTACGAACAACGCGGCAGCCCCGTGAACTCGAACCCGAACTCAAATTCGTTGGGTATGGCTTTTAGAAAATTCAACTTCGAGACTGGTTCCGACTCTGGCTTCGACAACAGCATCCACAGCGGCGGCGGCGGCGGCGGCTCACGGGGTCGCGACGTGACAAGAACGATCGACCTGCGTCCCGCTATGTCGGGCACCGGCAACGCGTTCGACAGAAGAGCGCCCATCAGACTCGACTCCGCCGGTAGGGGCGGCGGTAACAATATCATTCGTGGCGGCTTCCGAGGTGGCTTCCGCGGCAGAGGCGGCGGCGGAACGGCCTTGGGTCGCGGTGGTGGTCGTGGTCGCGGTGGATTCGGTGGACGAGGCGGCGAGGCGCGTAGGGGCCGAGGCGGTCGACGTCGGCGCGGCGAAGATCGAGAGGGTTTGATAGAGGAGCCCGACATGGATGAGGAGATTAAGGAGCACCCCGCGGTCCAGGCTTGGCAACATGACACGGAGTGTGGCGTGGAATTGCCGTACGAACCCTCTCTCTCCAAGAGCGACCTACAAGGCTACGGACCAGGCGTGGTGTACTCCGGATCGGACTTTGCGCACAGCGAGGTCGTGCTGAAGCAGGCGCGCATTCTCGGAAGCGGACAGGCGTTCGACCCAAAGAATACACTGCACCGGGACGATGTGCGCGAGCGATTCGAGAACGGCCCCGGCGTGTTCATGTTTTCGGAGGAGGGGAAGAAATGGACGGCCGAGGTGCTTGGGGTGAAAGAGTTCCCGCCGGTCCCCAAGGAGACCAAGGACGCCGTCCTCCAGGCCGCCCTTCTTGGTCAGTACGAGGGTCGGAAGTTTGCCGACAGCACGGATACGCTCGGTACCGTGGCCAATTACGTCCGGAGGCATAGCTCGTGGACCCCGGACGCTCAGCGACGTATAGTGGAGAAGATCAGTAGTCTATTACCTGGCGGGAAGACAGGTTCTGCAAATGCTGCTAAGGCCGGGGCAACGGGATGAGGACAGTAGCAAGCAGCCCGTTTTATGCTAGGATCTTACAAAGTTGATGGAATGCGTCAGGCATGTCTAGTAGATTTCGACTGGAAGGTCTCATTGTATTATACATAACTCTCTTGTTAAAGAGGACTTCTTTCATACAATGTACATGTATAACTACGATATGTGGTATCTTAGGTTTTTCCCTGTAGGCTTCTGTCCAACGCTTCTCAAGCAACGCAATGCCATGTGAAAGTTTCATTGCAGCATCCGGTATGTGTAGCTGCCCATCTCACCTCTCGACGGCCTTGAGGGCATTCTTCTCAGCCTCATCGATTTCAGCAATAGCAGTCTTGATAACCTTCTCAAGTGCCTTGTCAACCGTCCTCTTTAAATCGGGCCCCATACTCCCATCCTTCTTCCAAGTAGTATGCAGCTTATCTCTCTTTTGACGAACAGCGCGCACGCGCTCACGCCACTCGTGCGCCGTGGCCTTGACCCTGCGGACCACGTCCTCGCGCTTCTCGGCCTCGACCTTGAGAGTGAGCTCGAGCTCGTTGTCCGGGTCCCGCTGGGGCTGCTGGTTGAACCCGGAGTTGGTTTGCACGGCGCTCATGATCGGCTTCACGTACTCCTTGTCGTGCACGAGGAGCGAGACGGCGCGCCCTCCTCGGGGCACTACCTGCGCTAGCTCGTGGAGCGGGTACACGAGCCCTTCCTTCTTGTCGACAGTTACGCGGATGGCGCCGATGGCGTCAGGGTCGAAGCGCCCACCCGCGTGCAACTTCTTGAAGCCAGCCTTAAAGTGCTCGGCGTGCTTGCGGAGACGCGACTCTACGTCGGCGAAGTCGAGGGGTTCCTCCGGGGATGGCTGCGGGTGTTTTGAACCTTCGTCCCCGCTGGTGCCCGTGCTAGGGCTACTACTATCCGCTGCGGCTTTGCCGCCATTGCTGTTACTTGCTCCTCGTTTCTGCTCGTCCTTCTTCTTCTTGTAGGCCGTGGGAGATGTGTGGAAGGGTCGATGCGATAGTGGTGTCCGCCGAATCGCAGAGAGCCCTGAATTGGAGACAAGCAAGGCTGCTGCTGCCCTCGTGGTAATGGGGGCGCTTGAACGTGTTACATCGTAGCTGTTTTTGTTTGGTGTTCGCGTTAACTAAAGTGACGGAAAGGCCGATTGAACTTAACGCACATTATCCCCAACCGAAGTATCTGCGGCTGTGACTGTGAGATACTTTGCCTGACGAAAGAAGAAGCTGTTGCAGTACGCATAGTGCCGGTTGCTCTATCTCAAGAGACGTATTGGAATAAGCTGTATGCTGTATCTGCACTGGCTTAGATTGGGGGAATCAACATGCTGTAAATAAATTGGGGCTATCGGCCCCACATATTGTTCTTAAGCAGTGACACCTGCCTGCCGCCTGAATAGGTGTCTACATGGATATTGAGGAGGTACTACCTAATCAATATCATACCAACTTGCCAGAACCATGTTGCACCTACTCCACGACCCTGGTGTAAACGATTCAATAAGAGCTAGAAGGAAATCCTAAATCAGAAGGCCTTATTAGGATACAAAGCGGTATAGATACCAGAAGGTACTAAGTGCCAATGACAATCATGACCGCGTTGTAATACTCTGATGCGGATAAAAGACTTAGGTGCGTACGGCATAAATAAAATAAAATAAAATAAAATAAAATAAAATAAAATAACATGCTGCGCAGATTATTTACGCTTTGACTGAAGGAGAAGCCTCAACGGTGATTGCCGTGGTTGGTTGTGGCTAACCACGAGGGCCGCCACGAAGTCGGGATGATGCATATGTAACCTTGGATTCCGGTGTCTCCAATAGGTAAAGTACAACATATCTTGTCTAATGCTTCACCAGGCGCAAAAATATCCGCGCAGTACATCTGTACTAAGTATGTATTATCTGCAAAACAGAAACTAATATGTGTTCGTGCCCGGGGTCGAACCGGGGATCTTCTGTGAACTCGCAATGCTTAGTGAAAACATTACATGTAAGACAGACGCCCTAACCACTAGGCCACACGAACTGAACTGATCCGAAACATTCGTAAGAACCGTTGTGACTTTGGCGACAGACCTAAGTAATTAAGGCAACAAAAGCAATTATGGAATAGCGTGATGGATACCTACAATGGTAGGTATATAGGTACCTAACCTTATGCTTTGTGTTACGTGTAAAGGCCGGAAGATGGCCTAACCTAGGTACGTGCCAAAGTACCTAATGTAGTGTTCGCCAAGACACTAGGGCTAAATCACACATTTTGCCAAGACCTGAAGGACTCACCTCACTTTGGTTAGTATGTTAATAACATGTGTAGTGGCTTTCTTTCACTTCACAGTGGCACACAGAAGGATAGGTTTCAGGGCTCATAGCAGTACTTAGCGCTTAACAGAATTATGGAATACTGCAAAATAACGTGCGACTGAACTATGATAGACTGTGTGTAGAGTCTTGGCAGAATGTGTGATTTTGGGCCCCGACACGCTATACCATGTGTACTATAGACACAGTATATGTTCGTATGTTGTAACCAGTAGTATTGTACGTACGTAACTACCTACCTATCTATGTAAGCTGCAGCGTGTTCCATCATCTCACTGTACAGCATACGGCAGCACCTATGCTGCATGCTGTATCACCTTCAAAACTGAGCTGTTCTGTGCCAATGGCTGCGGCAAAATAGGAAGCCTGTCTAATTAACCTCTGGATCTTCCGTGTAATACGCATGCCTGACAAGAAGGTGGCTGCCGTAGTATGCACTCAGCTGCCTGGGTCAAATCCAGACTGAAAACATCATGACCGTCCATATGACAGACAGTACACTACATAGTACACATCTCTTATACGGGACCGGAAGCGCTCGCCAGGCCAACCTAATACTAGCCACCGACTTAGTATGCTGTATAATGAACACAGTACATCATCTTGCATTGTCGTGTTAGCCATCGCAAACCCCCACGCGGCCGAGGTAGGTAAGTATGTTTTATTTCATGATAGCGAAACCCTGTGTGAACTATCGATTGACCCTACATATGCCGTACATTGGCCGGCTACCTTAGTATAACATCGCACGGGAACAAAAAGCAACTCTGGATTTTGTCGCACAACCGTTCGCCGTCCACTTAGTAGCCAGAAGATGTGATGACAGCACGTCAACCGGTCAGTCTGGACATCACAGCAGTAGCCAGTTCGCCCGCTCTAGGACTTGCAGAAGTACCTACAAGCGGAAGGACGAGGGCGTCGGCAGCGAGCGGCAAAGATGGCGGCTATGTGCTGTCAGATTCTGCGACCATGCTATAACAGACTGATAGGTGGCCGTGTTGATTACGTTCGGTGTAGGACCAACCATGCAAGTACGGCCCGGCCCGCGGTGAGAAGGCGCTTCCTATGTACGAGGTAGGTCTGCAAGGGAGAAAGAACTCATCCCCTCCTTGATCTTTCCAAGGCACCATAGGTAAATAGTAGGTATGTACAGCTGTATGTACTATATGTTTCGCAGATCAACTAATGAAAACACCTTTGCGGGTAAGGCAGCATCTCAATCATCTGTATAAAATAGCTAATTTGCCTTCTATTTGGTTTCATTGAAGCTGAAACTCCTGCAGGGGGCAAGGTTGATATGTAAGGCTAGAATTTAGTCCTGCGCTAATGGCATTTCAATTTTTTCCCTCTCAATTGCCTAGGTTAGACTAAGTAGCCTTTTTTTTTTTTTTTTTTTTTTTTTGCTGAGAGGAAGGGATAGTGGGAAAAGGTCTCTCGGCAGCTCTCAACTACCTACGTACCTACGTACCTACGTACCTACCGACGTACAATTCCCAGAGTAGAGCCCACGACTTGTGTGAATGAGGACATTAGTGTATAAGCCTTCTAGATAAAAAGAATCGCCCATCTCCGCAGAGTTGGCATTACAAGACGTAGGCACTACATACTTATTTAGGCAACATGCCTAAGTAGGCTACAAACCTACTCAGGTACGTATCCCATAGGGGTTTCCCTCCCCAGTACCGGCAGGCGATCTACAGATCGACAAAGCTGAAGCTACGGTACCGGACTTTCAAAACAATAGGGCCCCCTGTACCTCGTGTCATGACAACTATTTGGTACTCACACAATTGCTACTATGTAATGTATGTGTGTATAATCTGATCCGAATTCGCATCAATACAGCTTACAAGTCAACGCGGATATGGTCCCGCGTTCGGGTTACAAAAAAGCAGCTCAACTTCAAGCCACAAATCAGTGCCATTTCGGATCATTGGCCACCCTGGCCCAATGACATTTATAAGCTTTCGTTAGTTTCTGTTAGCCAGGTACACTCTCGTGGTCACTTTCGTCCAAGCTCAGGGTTGGGCCTAGATACTTTCTAGTGCCTGAGTAATATGTAATACCTATCTACTGTACCTATCTATCTGCAAGAAATCCGTGGCGCTTGGTTCATTTATACAGACATGGCACTTCGTTTTCTGTCCCAGTTACCACACGGCTGAGAGACATATATCTCATATCCCGTACGCCTCCCCTCGTGCACGAGGACGGGATCTCAACAAATTCTCTTCTCTCTTCCAACCGTTCAGTACGCAACAGGCATCAAGTTAATAAACATACATAATAGTAATACATTGTTTCAACACCCCCGGCAGGCTCATATTGGACATGTTGAATACTTGGCGGTTGAACTCGAAGGACGGGAATGAAACACAAAGGCAGGGCTTTGATCCACTGACGGCCAAGCCCATCATCCAGCAGGCATGTCAGAGCTGCCGAATCAAAAAGGTATGAGACCTACTCTCTTTTTCCGTTGTCAGATTCTATCTATCTACCTCCTTACCTACCTAAGAGAACGATCGGTTGACAATGCTACTCAACAGCTTAAGTGCAGTGGTGAAAGAACTGGATGTTTACGTTGTAAGGCTTTATCGCAAGATTGTGTGTACTCTCAACATAGTACAAGAGGGTCGGGGCGCTCTCGAAAACAGAAGTCGCATGTTTCCAAATCGGACGAGGATACACGGACATCTGCGCGGCCAGCTAAGACAGCTCGGACTCCTTCCAAGGCCAAAAACCCGACGGCGCCGAGAACCTCGTCCCCTCAGGCGGACAGCCTCACATCCGTCTCCGAGACATCAACTATAGAATACCCTATGGCGTCAGTCCAGCCTGTAGACGCACCAAACATGGCGTTCTTGGAACTCGACATGATGCCTTTTGAATCCTCAGAATTCTTGGCGGCCCAGGGCATTTCAACAACGCAAATGACTCCATGTGCCGAGACATGGCCCTTATCGTGGGCTGAGGCAACCCATGAGGACCAACTTGCACATTACAAAGTCCCGTGGGACGGCTCGGTAAATTCGACAGCAATACCACTATCTTTACAGCCCGTAGAAAGTTGGGACGCGATTACGAAGTACGAGGAAACCCCCTTGACACCTATCTCCAGGCAGTCAGGCTTCTTCTCCGACGTCCAGACGAGCCCATTATCTCCGGCCGTCCAAGGAGCCGCCAGCCATCGCAGCTCTGTGGACCACAGCTGGCTACACTCGCAAGTCCCAGAACCTTGCCAGTGTCTCCAGAGGGTGACCTTCATACTCGAAGAGCTGGAGTGCGGGGGCATCGATAGGAGCGGCACCGAGCTAGGCCCGTGGCTTTCGAGACACAAAGAGGCGATTCGCTGCAGCGAAGCGCTATTGACGTGTAGTCTGTGTCAGGGCAAACCAGAGTATATGACGATCCTTGCCTTTCTCACGGACCGACTTGTGGGAATGTCGGAATATGTTGTCTCGACATACCTAGATGCGCTGCATGGCGACAGCCGCCGCAACTCAGCCCCGAAAGACGGCGCCTGGCTTGTGCTGGTTGGCAGCTTTGAGGTGGACTCACCTCAGGAATGGAGTGCGCTTGTGCGAACTATGCTTATCTTGCAGCTGAGAGATCTCGATGCACTGATGGTGCAATTTAGAAGGAGGAGTGACTCTAGGAGGGCGGATTTGACACATCGCAAGATTGTGGCGCTCTTGCAAAAGCTGAACCCACTGCAAGGCACGATTCCAGTATAGTCGTTCGTCTGACAGCCGTGATGTCCGCCCAAGCCGAATACAAGGTTGGTGCGCAGGAGAGGCTGCATGTTAGATCACACAATACGGTCTAGCTAGTGAATGATAATGTAGGGCATAACTTGGTGTACTATCCAGCCGGTTAAAGGGTGTGCCAATAGAACCTCATTATAATTTACCTATCTGCCTGCCTGACAGCCTTCAAAGGCCTTGCGGTCCTTCACGTGGCTTGCCATGGACTCGAGGGAGGTGGAGAGAAGGGCGGCCATACTACACATTATTAAGCCGTAGAATTCTGGTCTAAGCTGACTACGGGATACGCGGGTGTATGATCTCACCAACCAACAGCGACTGATTCGGTAAGCTCCGGATCATCTGCCAACCCAATCTCGCCAATCCTCAGATCTACATACATAGTCAACCTACCGCACCTACCGCACCTACCTACCCTCCTACATACGTCCGATATATTTCTACCCCAGTCCGTACCCAACAGAATGGCTGACTTTGGCACTTGTCACATACCCAACTTCACGAGGGCTATGTACAGCATAGGCCAGAGCGGTCGTCCCCCCTCCCCCCACATGAATGCATTAGGTACGTGTTCTATCTATTTAGTCTCCTTCTAGTTGCACACACATAGAACCTGCAGATGGCTTATCCATTGGTGTAACCACACCTTTGCCTGCTGTGATTCACCACCTTGACTATTATTGCCGGCCTTCGGTCATTCAGGGCTCCGGTGAGCGCCGAGTCTCAACGATAAACAATCACGCTCAGCCTCTGGTTGACGTGCCGATTCATCTGGAAGACAAAGGTCGATGTCTTGGGTCCTTTTAAGGTATATTTTGTCTTCGCGATGGCGTCTTCACATATATATCTTACAACCCGCTTACTGCGTGTTCATTATACCACGGTTAATCCTTCTCAGAATAGCCAAAGATGCATGCTCGAAATAGAAAATATAATGGCAACCTACCGGCCAGAAAAATATAATATTTATATAAAATACTTATTAATAACTGAATGTTGGTAATTTCACATTCCAAGGATGTTGCTCACGGATCATATTGCAAGAATATATATTGTAAACTGAAGTGGCGGTAGACGATATCTCACCGGAGAAAGTTGATTCCATGTGTTGACGGCCGGTATCGATCTTATAATAGCCACCCAGGCCTAACAACAAATGGCTACGAACTTCACTTTATGACCAACTTGACCCACCATGCTCTAGTTTACCACGAGTTCACCTTCCCTCATGTAGAAGACGGCACTATTCTTTCATGGTCCCCTTCCGGTCCTGTTCGGGCACCATTTAGACCAAGCACAGGCACAATGCACGGGACTACAACGATCCCTATATAAGTAGATACAGGAAATCTCCTCGTCACATAAAGATTGGGTAAGTATCGTTCCTGATGCAATAGTACACATGTCCCTACCAATCTAATAAGTCGGTCCTGGACCTGCCGGCAGTCTACCTACCCAACTATCCCATGCGCCCTAATGGGGATATTAAAATCGTATACCTGCCTCCCTAAATGATAGGCGCGCTCTTGATGGAGCCTTCCCTAGAGACAGTCTGTTTCAATGATGTCAAGACCACCCGGGCTATGCCAATCAAACCGTACGGGGCGTGCCCCGTAAGGCCAGTGCAGAATCTAACGCGCTCTTGTACGCCAAGAGGAGCTAAAAGCTCGATGTATGGGACCACGACATAGCTAAAAGCAAAAGATCAGGCAGGGCGGTACTTTTTTCTCTGTAACGGTGTACTGCTTGTCAGCTGTGGGTGCGGATTTATTAGTCTGAGACAGTTGAGTCTGTGACGAGTTGTCGGGCGTTATCAAATAAACTGACATCTACAAACTCGTCAATGTTTTCTACGAGGTTGCCACAGATACACCAAAGATGCGAAAGCTCACAAGAGAGATCATCGGACTGGACAAGGAACGAACTACCTATCTACATAATAAAATGGCGATATAATGACTAATGACGACAAACAGATCATAAATCCATCGATCTATAACACTATTTCGTAATCTTTTCCCTGTGTCTGTAGATTCGTCCCGATAGTTCTCAGCGCCATCTACTGTGTAGATACCACATCTAAGTATTGAATATCGACTCGGGAATACCTACGTATTATCACAGAAAAAACTTCATCCAGAGTAGGTAATGTAGGTATTCATGTACGGTTGTAGGTGCCTAATAAGTATCCTAACCTAAAGTGAGTCTCGGTTTGTTAAGTCACATGATTTGGTTTGGTCGAGTCGCTGCTAGCTGGCCAATGAAGTTCTCCTTTAGTGATGATCGACAAGACGCCGATAATAACGGGAGTAGAACCTTGGAATTATGTAGCATAAAAGTGGCTCCCAATAATACCTAGTCTTATTAGTCCTTACATGCTGAAACCCTGGCATCCCAGCACGGCGGGAATGAGCAACACAGGGATCAGGTCCCTGGAACTGTTCTTTTTCAACCCTTCAGGAAAGCCCTAGCTACTGTGTGTATACCTAAATTAGACGCTTTGCGCTAGATAAGAAGCTAAGCTGTGTTTAGAATATGATGAACTTCTGAGAAGTACCGTACCGAAAGGCTGCCACCAAGTAATTACCTCCGACACCGACATAGTACCATAGCTGCCTACTCTTCGGCCCCATTGCATCGCGATATTATTCATGTTCCGATTGGTTACCAGCGAGACAGACAGGTGCTTCTGATGATGACCCCTGTCGGCTCAGCTCTACAGTCTCGCATGTGTGTTGGCGGGCTACCTATAGAAGGTAAGCTATCCTCGGCATTAATCCTTTTCCGAAGTCCAACTTTATTTGAGGTGTATAATTAAACGGTAGCTGCAGCACTACCTATGTATCATCCAGGAGGCGGAGACCAAAATTTTTATCTATCTATCGACTCACCTATCCTACCTCTACGTGCCCATCTAACCAGCGCTAAAAGATGACAGCGTCTATTGCTTAGCCTAGGTACTATATAGATAGTGATGAATGAACAGGCAGGCAGGTAGCTTGCTCGTAAGCACATAAGTGCTGAGACATTACCAAGGTAACAAAAATCGAAACCAGGTACCTACCAATCATATAACCCCTGGTACGGCCTCAAGTCCCGTCCGAAGAATAGCCCTTATCATATAAGTACCATAGTTTGTCCACAAGGGTCCTCTTAAGGCGTAATGCCAACCTTGCGCCGAAGTAGAACAGGGACTAGTTCCTTGGGCGGCTAAGCCCCTAGCCCAAGAAATTGTCGTTAGCACGGGGCACCCCTTTGAGCACCCGCATTTCAAAGTACGAGTCAAAAACAGCTACACCACCCATCATCTCTGGCCAAGCCAGAGAGCGGCCAGGATACATCAGAGCCCCGCTGCCGTAGGGCATCCAGGCGCCCTCCAACCCTTCCGTCGAGAACTTCTTCAGCGTGCCGTCGTTGTTGCCGTTGTCGTCCTTCTTATCAGGAACCAGGAACCGCTCTGCCCAGAACTCGTTGAGAGGATGTCGACCATTGTCGGTGCGACCGTCCCAAGCTCGCGAGTAGTTTGACGCGACGTTGGTCGAGACGCAGACGAGATCCCCTTGCTTGAATTTGTAAGGGCCGAGGGAATAGTCGCCTTCTACGGGAGAGCGGTTGTGGAAGAGCGACACGTACATACGCAGAACTTCCGCGTAGACGGATTGCAGGAGCGGCGACGCGGTGATTGCGTCGAGGTCGAAGCGGAATGGCAATCTGCTCTCTCCGGTCTCAGGGCGGATGATGGCATTAGACAATTCAGCTTGGACGCGTTCCAGGAGCTCCGCATCGTTATACACCTCGATCACATTCCAGAATGCGGATGGCAAGGTATTAGCAGTCGCACTGGGTGGCATATAAATCAATCAGAGAGCTGCCATAGGAAAACGGGGTCTGGAATTTTAAACTTAGGCTGAAAGTATGAACAAGTCGCTCGCAAGTGCGTCCTCATTCATATATTCTGTGTCTTGGCCCCACGGCTGCCGCGCCTGAACCAGACGGTTCCCCAGTACTCGTCCCAGGAATCGTCGTCCGGGCCAATGTCCCTGTAGTCCGAGTGCTGACGAGCAAAGGTATGCCACCGCTTGATTCCCGCTAGGACGCGAGCGCGCGAATCGCGAGCCTTGGACGGTAGGAACGACGGGTAGAACCGCGAGAGTGAGGGCCACGAGGCCAGATACTCCCAGAATTCTTCGACGAAGCCCGGGTTCAGCCTCAAGAGATGGGGCCCGCAGAGCGCGGTCAGGATGGCGGTGGCATACTAGTGCGTGTACCAGAGGAAGAGGTCGGGTACCTCAACCCAGTCGCCTGAGTCGAGGGGATTATTACTGCTGTGATCGATTTTTGCGAACTGCGCGGAGAGTTTTCAATTATACTTGTGCTCAATCGCTTGAGGCTACTGCCTTGCAGGTGACGGCTGGATGTACTGTGGTGATGATACCAAACCCGTTGATTAGCTGGCACCTCGCTACCAGGTTTTGGTCTGGTACCCACTCCGCTCTTGTCATTACGGTAAATGTCTAAGCAATATGAACGTTGACGCTCATTAGTACGTATGACTTAGTAGGTACTTAGAAAGCTTGGGTAGTAGTCGCCAAGAGGAAGGAAGGAAAACTAACGCATGGCACTGTCTGGAGCTCCGAATAGGTTCTTCATGATTAATACTGCAAAAGCCTTGTTCGTGCATGATCTCGTATCTCTGAGAATAGCACCGCATGTTTCGGTTTAGGTGAGCGGGTATGCTTTGGCCGGGCCTAGCCTGATTGTCACAGGCGTTAACCCTCTGCCTTGACGACTAGAAAGAGAGAGTTTGCTTTCTTAGTCAAGGAACGTAGAGATAGGGATTATTTTCACCCATTGTATCTAGGTTAGCTTACTATGTCTTGTCCACCAGAGCTCTCCTATTGAGTAGGAACGTAAGACCGTCTCCAATAAAGGGGATCCAATATGGATTCAGGGGCGGTTCTTGGATGAGGCGTGTATCTGCGGCCGTTCTCTAGGACAAAATAGAGGTAGTGATGGAGGTCGGGAATGGCAAAATCAAGATTATGGCAGCCAGAGTAGACTTCCATTGTTCTCTGGCTATCCAAAGCCAGATCTTCAAAGTGTCCATATCAGACATTTCTCCGGTGTTGATGATGATCGGCAAGAAAGATCGACCAGAAGTCTAGGGGAGGATATACTTGTATCTCGTGGTTTGACACTCCGTGTCCCTTTGATGCTGGTACGGCAAGCCAACTGGTTGTTATCAGAACACCCTTTTCTCTGCCATCAAGCGGTAGGTACTCTAGCTACAATGATAACGTGGTAGTACTTGTGTTAGGTAGTACCTATGTTGGAATTTTAATTTTCGGTGCTTGACGATTGTAGCGATCTCCATATTAAACCTCAACGGTCTGCAGCCTGATCCTACCCCAATCTAGTAACCGTTGGCAAGGCTGATGCGGCTTTGCCACGTGTTACCTAGTAATATCATAATCAAACGTCATATCGAATCTCACGATATACATGCATCTTTCATATCAGGCTGTAACGAGGACGGCTATGTACAAAAAACGAACGTCCACTTAGATTGGAACGGTCTTTTGGCATTTTATGGAAAAGGGGTGCTGGATGAATACTTGTAGATATGTAAGATAACACTTATTTTCAGAGGTGAAGTCATATTCTCGTCTATATCAGGCCATATCAACGTCAATGCTAGTATATATCTGCTGTATTATTCTATTACTCTGGACAAGGGTATTGTCATCATGGACCTTTCTCTCTTCTGGTTTTTTTATAGCTGCTGCTATTCACTTCCAAATATGATCGCCAAACACGAGGAAAATCCAATCATGGACGTAGTGCCGCCAGGCTTCCTACAGAAAGCCTTGAGCCATCCTCGCATGCAGGAAGTCATCGAGCAAGTCGACAGCTATTTCCTGAGGCACTGGCCCTTTGAGGGGAAGAAGGCCGGGCGGAAGTTCGTCAACGCTGGTTTCTCCCGTGTTACTTGCAACTATTTCCCTAAAGCCCTCGACGACAGAATTCACTTCGCGTCCGAGCTGTTGACTATCCTGTTTCTCGTTGTTGGTAAGTTTAAAATACATGCTGGTCCAAGGGCTAGAGGGAGAACGAATTATGTGGCTATGGCTCCTGTCTACACCTTTACCGCGTCGTTGTGTGGCAATTAATACTCTAGGCTTAGGGAAGAGAAAGAGAGACCAATATAACCTCAGTTGCCAAGACTAATCCATTTTCAGATTTGCTCGAGCTCGCGTCTCTTGAGGACGGAAAAGCTTATAAAAAGAGACTCATGGACCTTGCCCGAGGTGACATAATGCCAGACAGGACTATAGCGGCGGAATACATCTTCTAATTACGACCTGTGGGAGAGCATGCGGGCCCACGACCTAGAGATGGCCAACGACGTGCTCGAACCCGTGTTCGTCTTCATGAGCGCACAGACAGATCCGAAGCGGCTGAAGAAGATGGACATGTACGAGTATCTCGAGTACCGGGAGAAAGACGTAGGAAAAGCGTGAGCAATTCTATATATTTTGCTAACATTTGATTTCCTTGGAGGTATTGACTATCTTTCTTTTGTTTTTTATTATAGCCTCCTCGGCGCCCTCATGCGCTTTTCAATGGCCCTCAAGGTCCCCCCAGACGAACTTGCTATCACACGACCAGCAGACCAAGTCTGCTCCAAACATCTGTCCGTTGTCAACGACATATGGAGCTACGAGAAGGAGTATATCGCCTCCCAGACCCTCCATGACGAGGGTGGCGTCCTCTGCACTTGTGTAGCCAGTAAGTCAAATAATAACTGCCGTGAAATATCTGTATGATGCTATTTAGTCATGTCCAAAGATACCGACCTGAGGATTTCCTCCGCCAAGAGGGTAATTGCGCCACGAAAAATCGGTGCCAATCGGATGCCAGTTTCTTGCGTGTTGGTAATGGTCAAAAATTGAGCACAACCGGAGGCTACCTCAGACAATAAGGATGACCCTGAAAGCCTAGCCTTGTCACCGCCGCTGGAGTCTGCAAACCTGGCCAAATGGGAATGGGTCGGGTGTCTATCCTACGGGGTTTACATGGACGACGCTACCGGCCGATTCGGACTTTGGTAGCAGTAAGAAATAGTAGGTGCTCCAGAATAATGACAATTGTAGCATAGTTGTATTAAACTCCTACGATTAACTATCTTGCTTATACAGCGAGCGTCTATCCAGTGGTTTCATCCTTTGTGGACTTGTACCTCTCTATCTACCCTGGGATAGTGCTGTATAAGATCCGGCTCCCGACGAAGAAGAAAATCGCACTAAGCGTAGCACTTAGCATTGGCTCACTATAAGGGACTATCAAAAGCGTTTCCTCATATACTAGAGCTGTTCTTTTTGCTAACTATAGGTGAAGCTCTATCATTGTTAGAATATATAGGATCACTATCCTGGATAAATTTGCTAGCATTGATAATACGTGTGAGTGGCCTAAAGAGACTTTCTCTAGTAGGTTGCTAACTTTAACAGACGAAAATATCGATCTGGCCATCTGGACTATGTAAGTGCTGTTTACGATGTGTAGTTGGCAACAGTACTTGTCATGAATGTCCGACTGACTTGGGGGGAAAAAACCAGCGTCGAGGATAGCGTCGTCACCATCGCAGCTTGTATCCCACTTCTCCAACCTCTCCTTGAGACAATTCGGAACCAACCCTGGGCTATGGAAGATACAAGCCAAGGGACGTACCAGACACCAGGTGGCTGTCAGGGGTACGCTGATCTCAAACTGTCTGATAACAAGTCCCGCATTCGAAAGTTGCGCCGCAAGTTCGAGATGGACAGCATCCTCACCACCAAAAACAAGGACGAGGAGGTCAGAGGCATACGAATAGCAGCCGGAGGCCAACATTGGATGGAAGAGGACGAGGCGGGACTGATAACCACAAAGCTAGACCTCAAAACGATAGCAACAGTATATCACTCAAGCAGTACCAGGGGATCTACCAGGTCGATGAGTTAGAGATCACGTATGCCAGAGATGAAGAGAGTGGCGTGAAGCCTCATCGTTACCAGGTTAGTTAGCCATAATGGAGTTAGTGGACGACGGTGGACGACGATGCCGTGTGTTTGTAAAAAAGAATGGACTGGTTACTACATACGAATTTACCAGGAACGGTAATAATACGACGTAGGTGCGATATAATCGAGATGTATATCGAATGGCTCAACAGGAGAATAATTATAGTTACTCCCTGGAAGGTTATGTGATTAGTTATAGGTTTGGCTAAGCTTTGGTTAGTTCATATATAACGAGTTGTTTTGGTAATCAGATACTCGATCTCATGTCGTAGGAGTTTGTACCTAGGTAGTGGCTGTCACTAGGCAGTTATATTGACCATGTTTAACTGCACACCTCTCGCCTTTTGGGATATACATTAACAGCTCAGTGGTCAACCCTATAAGTCTCTGACTAGTGTGTATCAATGACTTCACTTGCAGCTATCAAAAGTCCCTGCCGACCAGCAGGGTTTCGAACATTAATCTGTCGGTCAATCATTAGGCTAGTATTATAGTCGCAACATGCCTGCGTCAGTCCGTCCACGACCACTGCATCGTAGCAGCGTTGCATTCATTTTCAAAAGGGTTGAAGAGATGAAGACAGACAGACAGACAGCTGCGCCAAGAAGAGACGGGGATTAATTAATCAGTTATTTAGTCTGAACTCGAGACACAGTTTGAAGTTAGCCAACTTGTAGATAAGTGGCAAAACTTTGTCTGAACGAGTTGGAGTTGGAGTTAGAGTGGAGGCCAATTAGTTCATCGAGGAGAAAATCATGGGAACCGCGCTCGCTAGCCCTTGATATACCGGTGAAGTTCTTGAAGGCCACAGGATTTGCACAGGTGTTAATTAGGGTCAGACGGAAAGCGAAACGTAAGTTATGAATAATAGTGTCTGGACACCGCTGTCCATCTTGAAGGCCACTATTATTAAAGTACCATTATCGTTGCATCAGAAGACAAGGAGCATGCTGCGTATAACTAGCATTACTAAATTTATATAAAAAATCTTTGTTTGATCCCAATCTGGACATCATGAATTGTGAGGCTTTCGTGTTCCGTATCATAGGCTCGTATTAGTGCAATCTCAACGATTAAGCCGAAGCCACCTTCAAAATTTGTAGGTTAGGCGATTTCATATGATGAACCTGCAGGAATTTGGGGGCCCTCCAATGAAGTGTGACCGACCCCTGGTGAGCTGAGGTCCTCACAACAAATGAGAGACCATAAGCGTGACCGTTAGCATTCGTTAGATCGGCAGTTAGGTTAAATGTTCTAGCCTTATTTGGAGATGATTGTGTAAGCCGACTGGCTGGAAATTAGTTAAGCTTTTGTATAGACCTGTACTTACCACTTAAACCCCGGTTAGGATCCGCCGGGTCGAGGCTGTGCCCACGCCGCCAAAGACCGAGCCGCTGGCTCTGGTAGGCATGGCCTGTTGTTACGCGGGCGGCATCTCGAGCCCGGAGAAGCTCTGGAACTTTGTGTCCAAGGGCGGATATTTCTTGGGGGAAGACATTGCACTATTCGATCCTTCCTTTTTTAATTTCACTGCCGACACAGCTGCGGTAGGGTTTGTTATTGGATGAATTCCGCTCACAATATTGAAGATCAAAATGCTAAGATGCAAGTACTTCTCAGTCCATAGATCCACAGATAAGAATATTCCTTGAACTTACGTTCGAGGCGTTAGAGAGCGGTGCGTATCTTTTTTTCTGTCGTCAATGAGTTCCGATAGTTCTCGGAAAAAAAAAAAAAAAAAAATAATAATTAGCCCACTGACTGCTTTGTACAGCCGGAATCTCGCTGCAAGACATTGTAGGCTCCAGAACCAGCGTGTTCGCGGGCGCCTTCACCAAGGACTACCACGACAGATCCATCACGGATCCCATGCACGTAGCTCGCAACATAGTCACGGGCAGCTTTACCGCCATGCAGGCGAACCGGATTTCCCACTTGTTCGACCTGAAGGGGCCCAGCACCGCCATCGACACGGGCTGTTCGACCTCGCTGATGGGTCTCCATCTCGCCTGCCAGAGCCTCAGGGCCGGGGAGTCGGACTGTGCCATTGTCGGCGACGCCAGCATCACCCTCAGCCCAGATTTCATGTCTCTTATGTCGTCCATGGGGACTTCCGGCCTCAGTGGGAAGTGTTATTCCTTCGATCACAGGGTCGAGGGCTATGGCAGAGGAGAGGGTGTCGGAATCCTCATCGCCAAGCGACTGGAGGATGCCCTGAGCAACCGGGATCCCACCCGCGCCGTCATCCGCGAGACGGCCGTGAATCAGGACGGGAAGACGGCCACAATCACGTCCCTGGATTTCGAAGCCTAGAGGGTCTTGATCCGCGAGTGTTACAGTCGGGCTGGACTGGATCCTATCGACACGACCTTTATCGAAGCCTACGGAACGGGAACGAAGGCAGGAGACCCGATCGACGCGAATGCCATAAGTGCGGGTATGAACGGAGACCGCCCTGCGGATAAACCTCTTTTATTACATCCCGTCAAAACAAACATCGGCCATACTGAAGGAAGTTCTGGGATAGCGGCGGTTATCGAAACGGCCTTGTCATTGGAACATAAGATGGTCGCTCCCGGCATCAATTTCGAGAAGCCCAATCCAGAAATCGACTTGGAGACACAAAAATTATTCGTGAGTTGCCCAAGCTTCGAATGTTTCGTTAGGCAAATGAAGGCCCCAGTTGACAAATAAGTCTAGATTCCACAACAACTCGTGAGATGGCCAGACACTAACTTTCTAAGAGCGTCGGTAAATAATTTCGGTTATGGTGGTACTAATTCCCACGTTATTATAGACGACGTTGACTATCATTACCGTGCCTATAATAATACTAGTAGAGTCAATGGCGTTTATCACGGCGATGACGGTGGCGACTACACTCGGAAGCTTTTTGTTTTGAGCGCGAGAGATGAGGCAGCAACACTACGGATGGCTGCTAATTTGAGTGAATACCTTCGTCAACAATCGATTGATATTATCAAATGGAATGATCTCGCATTCACCCTGGGCCAGAGGCGGTCCAACTGGAGCATAGCCATTCCAGCCCAGTCGCCCCAGGAGCTACAGAATGCTCTTTCGGAAAAAGCCCTAAAGCCGGTGCGGATACTCGGTCGCGGTCCTCGACTAGGGTTCATTTTCAACGGGTAAGGTGCTCAGTGGTATGGAATGGGAAGAGAACTAATGTCTGCGTACCCCGTGTTCCTCCGGACTCTGGAGAAATGCGATGCTACCATCAGAGAACTGGGAGCGACGTGGTCTATCATTGAGGAGCTTCAACGCGACAAGGACAGCTCAAAAGTCAATGAAGTGCGACATAGCATGCCACTCACCTGTTCGGTACTTGAGAACGCAAATGATCTAGGCCCGCATCACGTAAGTCACCCCCTTTCTGATGCACATAATAGTCATAAGGGAAATGCTGAGACTGTGCGTGATATTAGTGGGCTACCAATATGGTAGAGCCTGTTCGGTTCGAAAGCTCATTCAAGCAGATGGTCCTCAACAAAGCAATTGAACCAGATGTTGATATTGTGGTTGAGATCGGCCCGCATTCAGCTCTGGCTGGTCCCATTCGACAATGCTTAGCCGACACGAGCTTGAAGAGGCACGGCATCACTTACGCTTCCTGCCTCCAGAGAGGAAAGGATGCGGTCCAAACAGCGCAATCTCTTGCAGCAACGCTGTTCGAAAGAGGATGTGCACTCAAGACGGCCAGGATTAACTTCCCTGCCGGTGACTCTAGCTGCCACATCATTTCCAATCTCCCCTCATATCCCTGGACCATTCCACGAGGTTCTGGATCGAATCCAGAATGAGCCGAGAGCACAGATTACGCCAACACTCAGCTCATGACTTGCTTGGCGTACGGCTGCCAGGTACCAGTAACCTTAATCCCATCTGGAGGCTGAACATAAACCCGGCAGATCTTCCCTGGATCCGAGACCACAAAGTCCAGTCCGAAATTGTGTACCCTGCCGCCGGTTACATCTGCATGGCCATCGAAGCCTTACGTGTTCTAGGTTGGCGGCGGTTCTGGATTTACTCGGCAGCTCCGTCCGCGGACCCTTGGGTCGAAAATGCGCGGGGATTGATCATGGTCTAAGATTTGGAAACGGACGAGGGGTTTGCCTTGGAAAGCACTGAGAGGTTAGACCTCACTAGCACCAGCAGGAGTTACACGCGGAACCTCGCCCCGAAGAGTCTCTTCGATGATCTCTATCGAGTCGGTGTTGTGCATGGGCCTTTATTCCAGAATATTAAGGAGATACGCGCTGGGAATGACAGTGTTACCACGATGACAGTATCTGACGTGGCGGCTGTGATGCCGTACAATTATCAGCAGCCCCACGTGATTCATCCCATCACGTTAGATTCCGTTTTCCACGCAATATATACAGCACTTCCACCAGAGGCACGGAAAGCAGTCGGGGGATCGGTTCCCCGTTCTATCAAGGAAATGCGTGTGTCTTCTCGTATCAGCAATTGTCCAGGAAACACCATGAGAGCATACAGCCATCTACTCCACCACAACCTCCAAGGGTTTGACGCGGTCTCAGCAGTAGTCCAAGATGGTAGTGAAACACCTGTCTTGGAAATCAGCGATATGCACTTCCAAAGCTTAGGTCGTACATCTGACGAGTCTGAATATACTCGAGCGCAGCTATGTCTTGTGTGAATGACTGGACTAGAAGTTTTTCATTGAGCGAGACGGCATCGATCAAAGATACTTTGAAGCACACAGTTTCTGCCGACGAGGAAGCAGTCGGCAAGGATCTTATCCGAGCTTCGTTTTACTTGGTGCACGAAGCTCTCTCTCAGCTTACCCCGGAGGACATCGAGATTCTTGAATGGCACCATCGCCGATACTATGACTGGATGCTAGATCTCAAGCAGAAGGCTACGACGAATGAATTGGCACCCAAGAGCGATCGATGGGCTCAAGCTTCAGAAGGTACAAGGCACTTGCTGATAGACAAGGCCGAGAAATCTGGCATTACCGGGGAGTTGACAGTCCGGATTGGCAAGAACTTGCTTCCTATCATGCGTCGAGAAACCGCCCCATTGGAGTTGATGCTCGAAGGCGGGCTCCTAACTCGGATTTACCAGCAACAAGAACATATAAGTCGCGCAGCCGTCAGCGCCGCTAAGCTTATCAGGGCGATTGCCGATGAGAATCCGGAAATCCAAATCCTTGAGATTGGGGCGGGCACCGAAGGTGCCACGATTCCTATGCTCGAAGCACTCTACAGCACCAAGGGGCCGCATTTTAAACATCTGGACTTTACGGATATTTCGCCTGGGTTCCTTCAGTCCGCACGAGAGCGTCTCAGCCACTGGGGTGGTGCAATAAGCTTCTCTACTTTGGATATTGAGAAAGATGTGGAAGAACAAGGGTTCCGACTGGGGTCCTACGACGTCATACTCGCAGTCCTAGTCTTGCACGCAACCAAGAATATGGAAAAAACCATGACAAACGTCAGGAAGCTACTCAAAGATGGCAGTAAACTAGTTCTAGTGGAAACGGCCCTAGAATGTATTGATGTATCCCTCATTTTCGGATCCCTACCTGGCTGGTGGCTCAGCGAAGAGCTCGAGCGCAAGCTCAGCCCTAACATGCCCCTCAGCGCCTGGAATAAAGTTCTGCGCAGAACAGGATTTTCTGGGACCGATCTCGATGTATGGGACTGTGAAAACGAGCAGCACCGGTATACGTGTTGCATATTGTCGACGGCGACACCGAGTCAGCCTCCAGTATTCGAGAGGAGCGCCACTATCGTCTATTCCTCAGACAGCCCTCCATCAAGTGATTGGACCCTATCACTCATGGAGCGGATCGTGCATGAGACAAGCGTAACACCGGCCCTATCCGATTTGAAAGGCTTCGATGCAACAGGGAAGGTTTGTATATTCTTGTCTGGGTTGAATGGCGCCCAATCGTACGATGAGGAGAGCTTCAATCACATCAAAGCGCTCTTGACAAAGTCGAGAAGTGTTCTTTGGGTCACAATTGGCTCAACTATGGATTGCAGGATCCCCGAAAATGCCATACATTTTAGGTATAATACATACAGCCCGACTAGAGGACACTAGTAAAACATACGCGTCGCTCGACCTCGACCCCGATCGTGATGCGTGGAGCCCCGAAAGTGTTGACGCTATTATGCGGGTCTTCAAGAAGACAATGCACGCCGGTGTCAACAGCCTTGTACACGTGGACGCTGAATACACCGAGCGACACGGCATGATATGGCTCCCCAGGATATATCCGGATACTGAAGAGGGCGAGAGGCAGCTCGCCGTTTTGGAAGACGTCGGAGTTACGGTCCTTCTTTCAGCCAGGACGCGAGCTCGGGATGCATGTTGACATACCTGGGCTGCTTGACAGCATCGTATTCAGGGACAATGATGAGATGGTTGGCAGTCTACCTCCCGACTAGATCGAGATTGAACCAAAAGCTTTCGGTCTCTCAACTTTCACCACGTTATGTTGGCTATGGGGATGCTAAAAGAATCACAACAGGAGCTAGGTCTCGAGTGCAGTGGTGTGGTGACACGGGTTGGCTCTTCACAGAAGCATGACCTGAAGGCTGGGGACAAGGCATGCGCTCTAAGCATGCATGGTCACTTTGCGAACCATGTTCGTGTACCCGCAACATCTGCGGTGCGCATCCCCAAATCCATGTCATTCGAAACAGCAGCTTCTATGACCATGACCTTCGCCACAGCCTTCTATTCCCTCTTCTGGGCCGGGCGAGCCGAAGACAATGAGACAGTACTCATCCATGCTGCCGCGGGAGGTGTTGGCCAGGCTTGCCTAAGCTTGGCACAATTGAGAGGCCTCGATATCTACGTGACAGTCGGCTCACAAGAGAAGCGCGATTTCCTCATCGACAAATACGGAATCTCTCCCGGCCGCATCTTCTCTAGCAGGGATCCGTCCTTCGCCAAGAAAATATGGGCGGCGACTGATTATACAGGCGTCGATATCATTATCAACTCTCTAGCGGGGAAGCTGTTGGATGTGGGCTGGAACCTTCTGGCCCCTCACGGCCGGTTTGTCGAAATTGGCAAACGGGATATACATGAGAACAAGTCTCTAGACATGGAATCGTTCCAGAGGGGCCTTTCATTTATTCACGTTGACCTAATTCAGCTTGCCGACGACAAGCCTGCCATCATCCACAGGATCCTCCAGCGGCTGGTCTCTCTGATGAGTCAAAAGCTCATCAAGCCTGTATCCCCCATCAACACTTTCTCTATATCTGAGATTGGGCGGGCATTTAGGCTGATGCAATCCAGTACGCACACGGGAAAGATTGTAATAGTACCCTAGGAGAATGATATGGTCAAGGTACGCGGAGAAGTTTGTCTCTTAACGGACGGCATGCTAATCAAGTAAATAGGCGACACGCCCACGAGAGCTAGTAACCTTAGACACCAACGCAAGCTATATGGTTGTTGGTGGCCTAACCGGTATTGGACTGTCTGTTGCGTCGTTCTTGAAGGATCGCAATGCTAAGCACCTCCTTCTAGTGTCACGAAATGCGACTTCACGACCATTGGCCAAAACCATGGCAAAAGACTTCGCAGAAGTAGGCTGCCAAGTAGGTCGTCAAGGATTGTGACATCTCCGACATGTCCTCTCTGCGGGCTATGGTGGAAGAATGCTACGAGGCAGGAATGCCGGCCATCGAAGGAGTTGTCCACGGCGGTATGGTTCTTCAGGTATGTAGATCGAATCCCTCTATCGTTCGCCAGGCAGTAGCTACCGGGCAGAACCATTGACTCACGTTCAAAATAGGACCCTGTTTTGGAGCGTATGACTTTCACCCAATAGGAGGATGCCACGAAACCGAAGATTCAAGGGAGTAAAAACATCGACACACTGTTTGACGACCAGCTAGATTTCTGCGTTCTCCTGTCGTCCGCGGTTTCCCTGGTGGGCAGCATCTCGCAATCGAATTATGCTGCTGGAAACAGCTATTAATACGCGCTAGCCCGCCAACGTGTGAGTCTGGGCCGCTCGGGCGTGTCCATTAACCTTGGAATGGTGCAGTTAGTCGGATTCGTGGCCGAAGCTGCCGATGTGGAAGCGCGGCTAGCAAGAAGATCAGATCTACAACCCATCAGTGAAGCCGAAGCGATAGGCCTGATTGAGTACGTCATCAAGAATCCTCGTAGGCCCGTACGCACGTCACAAATGGCGACGGGATTCAGTGAATACACTGTGACAAGCGACCCTCGTCAATCTCTCCTTCGTCGACCTGCGGGTCAGGGTTCGGAAAGGGGTGGTGGCGCCAAGGACAGGGGCAAAGAATTGAGCCTGGCCGAGTAGATGGCGCAGGCCAAGTCCGCCGAAGAAGCGGCTACCGCCGTCGAACGAGCCGTCATCTCTAAGATCTCTGACATGTTCGTACTTCAGGAGAGTGAGATCGATCCCGCATTTCCTTTAAGCAAATATGGCGTGGATTCATTGGTTGCCGTCGAATTGAGAAACTGGCTTGTCCCGTCCGCGAGTATCGAGATAAGTATCTTTGATTTGTTGGCGAGTCCATCCTTAACAGAACTGGCGAAAAGCGTGGCCAGTCGAAGCAAATTGATCCTTGCAGCCATCAATAAGAATCCAAGCCCCGTCACAGGTGGAACAATACGTCCTGTGGCTAGAAACGGCTAAGCCACAATAGAGCGTATAGCTGTATACGAGATATTTAGCCTCTCCATCCGGCGATGGTGAGTACTCACTTTGTATGGTCCCTTCATGATTGGTAATGAGTAAAGAGTGCTTCGACGTGGTAAGATGTGTACATACTAGGTCAGGTACAGAATATATTGTAGCGCATTGGAACCAACGAGAAACGGCCGGGCGTCAGAGGGTAACTATTAGCCTTAGGTATGGGAGATTCTCCCAGCTGCTAAGCCCCAATGGTTAATACAACTCACTTGCCATTGGAAAGACTGACAGTTGTTCTCTGCTTTGTGCCTTCGTTGCTCTCCCATTCAATTGTTTCTGACAAGTATAACTACCACCAAAAAAAAAAAATTACACAAGGTGGAGGGAAAGCGGACGGTTTCTATCTAGGAGAATTATAGTGGCATTAGAGAGGCGAATGCCTCCAGCTGAGAACTCCTGATAGCTCAGTTGGTAGAGCGATGGACTGTAATTGAAACCGTTTAGAGATCCACAGGTCGCGTGTTCGACTCACGCTCAAGAGACATATCTTTTCTTTTGTGTTTTTTTTTTCCTCATTTCCCCCCAATTTTTTCATTGCTTGTGAGAATTATTGCACTGTAGACAATCATCCATACGCAACCCTCGGGCTAAGGTTACTGATGATGTGATTCAGTCAACGTTTCACATATGCTGTGCCAGCTGCGCTATTGGACCATCCACGATCCCGAGGGGCCGGGTTTACCTCACGAACTACAATAGGTCACCGCTATTCCGGACTCCGATGCGAACTAAGCAGATTGGCCTCTTAAGTTCACGCTGTCATACGTGCATTCTACATTTGCGCTGCAGATATATAACCCTTATATTTTATTTTTACAGGTGTTACGAAAAGAAAACACATCAAGTATAACATATCAATTCAAAGAAAGCCCGTTAAGAATGCCTCGCACTGTTTGTCTTCCCGCCACTCTTTTCGATGTTCCCGACGGATGCAGCGGCAAACTGGCAGGTTTGACGTTCCGAACCGGAGCAGTCTGATAGGAACATTCGGGCGGGGGGACTAGCTTGGCCTCTCGAGGCATTCACCGGAGGGGCGAAGCTACGTCGAGCAAGCGCGTGAAGTAGAGTGTCGTGTCGTGTCCCTGCGAGCTCCCGCGGCAGAATGCCGTCGCAGGGTTTGAGGGACCCAGAATTGGCTTACACGTGGAGTATCCCAAGACACGACAGTATGTTGACATACGTCGTCTATCCCATCACTTAATTTAGCTGCTTAGAACTTGAACGGCAGTATCACGAAAGAGAGAGGAGGAGAAGATCACACGCTGGTCACACCCAAGCGTTTTGGTTCCTGCATTCGATCGCGACAGATGGGTCATTCATACCCTGGAGAATGAGTGACTGGAGCCACCGACTTTTCTTTGAGATCTGCTAGATTTCGGCTCTGTCTCCAGTGTTTGAATTTCACGGATTTAGACTTGAAAGATGAGACGTTCGGTCAAGAAGAGGAGAATGTCTCCAAAGATCGGATACCGGAAACCAAGACGGGACTTCGAGGTAAGGCTTAGTCTGACAGAACGCCACCATCAGCGCCGTCATTACTGTTTCACAAATAACTGCACTCGATGTTCCAGCTCGTCCGGGGAGGCGTCAATCAGGATTCTGGACTGCATACGATGAAGCCCCAAGTCGCTCCTCGTCAGCAAGCCACAAGAAGACGGGCGTCTCCGCACGGCGCTGCTGAGTCGGAAGTGAGCGAACTAAATTCGGAGGTCCTATTTATCGCATACCCGCACAGCTCAAATATGTAATGAAAGGATCCTTCTAACCCCAATATATCCCGGTGGTCCTTCTGTTTTGAGTGACATCTATCATCATCATCCATACCCCTTGATAGACATGATTGGCCCCGCAACTTTACTAGCGTCGCATCCGTTCACAGTTGATTACCATCCAAGGTGCTTTGCCAACCCTTGACGCGATACGCCGATAAGATCACTTGAGCTAGGTCCCTCGATCTCAGCCCGTCACGGACAAGGTTATCCTGACATTGGCGATCCTCTCTTTCCGTTACTTAACGACATTTGTCTTATCGAAGCTGGTTATCAACAAAGCCTAGAGCTACAGCCATACCCACCATCTACCTAACCTGGGTAGCTTAGGGAATCTTGTTTTTAGAGAGAGGGCATGTAAATCAGCGACAATCCTAGTCTATCTACGCGACTTATCACTGTACTAGAAAGTAGCAAAACCAACGCCGTCGCATTTAGCCTCAAAGCCAGTGGCAATCGCAACGCTACTCTTCCCAACGGTCTAAGAAAAACAAGCAAGCTTAGCTTTATATAGCGTTGTGATCATTTTTGCCCTTTTCCCTGTGTTATCTAGAGTATCGCGCACAATTCAGGATGGAAAAACCCTTAGCGGGAAGAGGAAGTCCCTGCAGCTACACAAGTTATATGATTCAAGCTGCAGGCCGCGGGCTACACCATGCAAGCCAAGGCATCGATTCTCAATCCCCATCCCCGTCGTTTTGTGCCTCCTTATCTCAGGGCTAAGTCCCATGGACACAGGGATATCGTGGGCGGTCGATTGCTTGCATTCCACGCGCGTCAACTTGCCCATTATTCATAAATACCTTGGCTTTCACCAGCCGATCGCGCCTATTGTCATGTACCTTTCGTTCATTCCTACCCTATGACTTATTCGCTCTATCGTCTCTTGTAGTCTTGTAGGATCGGCGGTATAAACGCCGCCTCTCCCGGCTTCTCCCACTCTCGCTTATTGTTAGGTAGTCGGCCTCTTCCGTCTCTACCGTCGCTATAGCTTTGACTGGTGATGACTTCGGCGTCTTCCTACGACCCCAAAGCTAGACTACTATCCTAAAGGCTACTTAACACGCGGAAATTCACCCCGTTGTGTTACCAAGTCCCTCCACGAGCCCTAGAGCACTTCCAGCACGATTTATTCGATCGATAACTGGTCGCTCATATACCATATATGCTTGTCACAATGATGCTCGAAAAGGAAAAGGCTCGCTGGAATGCCGCCGCCGCAGATGTCGAGACAGACGTCGAACAAGGCCAAATTACGGATGTCAATGCCATTCCCGAAGATACCTTCACTCAGGGCGACTCATTTTACGCGAAGCTTCAGGCTTTTGCCGGTAAACTCGGCGTTGAACAGCGAGGCATAGAGAGAGTCCCTAGCGATGAGAGGACGGATTCAAGCATGAGTCAAGTCGGCACCTTGGTACGTTCTTCAGCATCATCCCATCTCCCACATTCGGTTACGCCCTTGCCAATACATTATGTCCAACTATAGTGGCTCTCTGCAAATATGGTCGTCTCGTCTTTTGCCATAGGCGCCTTGGCTGTTCCCGTGTTCAAGCTTGGTTTTGTGGACAGCGCACTAGCTATCATCTTTGTCAACTTGCTCGCTACCGCCCCCGCTTGTATCTTCTCTACTTTCGGGCCAAAATTCGGTCTTAGACAGATGGTACTCTCCCGGTTTTTCTTTGGGTACTATGGTGTTAAATTAGGTGAGTCTTGTTCTATATACATTTTTAGTACTGAACCCCACCACGACGCCGGTGGTCTGGGTAGAGATATCAAAAGGTCGCTTAAATGGGGCTTTGCTAACTTTAAATCTCATGGGATTTAGTGGCCTGTTTCAATATCCTGGCGTGCATAGGATGGTCGGCCGTAAATGTCATCGTTGGAGCCCAGCTGTTTCACGCCATTAATGACGATTTTCCTGGATTCGCAGGCATCCTAGTGATTGCTATCTCGACCTTGGTAATCTGTACATTCGGCTACAAGATTGTTCATATATACGAGCACTGGTCCTGGATTCCTAGCTTCATCGTCTTCCTGATTGTCCTGGGAACCTTTGCCCACTCAGGAAACTTTACGTCCCCTCCATTGGCCACTGGGCCCGCGGAAGCTGGCGCGGTTCTCTCATTCGCAGCCTCTGTTTTTGGTTTTGGAACCGGCTGGACGAGTTATGCTGCCGACTACACTGTGTACCAACCCGTGAACCGGTCCCGCGTGTCAGTCTATTTGTGGACTTTTGGTGGCTTGATGTTCCCACTCGTCTTTACCGAGCTCCTCGGCGCCGCAATCAGCACAGCCATGATTAATAATCAAGCATATATTGACGCCTACGCTGGATCGGGCGTTGGCGGACTTTTGGCACAGGTCCTGGTGCCGCCTCTGGGCCGGTTTGGGGAGTTCTGTGTTGCGGTGCTGGCTCTGTCCATTGTCGCTAACAACTGTCCAAACATCTACTCTGTCTCCTTGACTCTTCAGGTTCTGGCGCAGGCAACTCAGCGCATCCCCCGCTTCCTCTGGACGGCAGTCGGGACAGGCGTGTACATTGCAATCGCGATTCCTGGATATGACCACTTTGAGGCTGCTTTGGAGAACTTTCTATTAATTATTGGTTACTGGCTGGCAATCTACGAAGGTATTTCTCTCGTCGAGCATTTTGTATTCCGCCGCGGCTTCCTGGGTTATCGGCCTGAAGACTACATGGACGCGAAGAAGTTGCCCCCGGGCATTGCCGCCCTTTCGGCGTTTGCTGTTGGTATCGTGGGGGCAGTCCTTGGTTTGTCCCAGACCTGGTATACAGGTCCCATTGGTAAGCTTTGTGGTGCCGAGTTTGGCGGTGATGTGGGGTTTGAGCTGGCATTTTCCTTTGCAGCTGTTACATATTTGGGCTTGCGGGCGTTAGAAAGGCGCTATTTTGGCCGATGAGTAAGTGCCGACAGTTGTACACATATATTAGTAATCAATGTATCCATAACGTATGGGTTGAGTTCGGGCCGTCACGGTTTGCTGATAAGTAAATTTATATGTAAGCATGGGTTTGGGAGCCTCATCAATATAACGAATTGGTCATCGCTTCTCCGACCCCTGAATAGGACCTCTATTTAACTGCCTATCATAATAGGTAATCCTCAGTGTTGCTACGTTTGAGGAATCTTATCAGTTACCTCCATGCGGCTTGACTTTGAAATCCAGCCCCTTAGCACTTCGGCCTGCTGTTTCCAGTGACCAAACTCTCTTGAACCTCTGAGAGATTGTCCGTGTACTTGCAAACAGGTTGAAACTACGCCAGAACAGGTACCTCGTCCTACCATCAGCCGCTAGAAATTCGTCACAAGTTGTTGAGCCTCATTGTTAGACAATCTAGGGGCAGTAGTTATAAAGCCCAAGCAGGCCTACCTCAGACTTGATAATGTAATGCTTTCATGACGCGTAACAGATAGACTGGCGAATATTAACATCTGTCTGGGCTCTTCTTTGATAGTCAGAATGATCCCGAATATTGCAGATAAGAATCCTCTTATACGAGCATCTCTTCTGTGTATAGTTACCACCAAGTTGTTGATGATATTTTACACGTTGTGATAAGAGAGGTAAATACCTAGTATCTTGATACGATATCTGGCTCTTAGGATATTATGCCGCGAGATTATGCCTTAGGTATTATAAAATAATTTTACCTAAACTGCTAAAAGGGGGGGTACCCAGGAGTCGTGATATCCTTAGCTTGTACACAAGGCATATAAATTGCATAGGTTACACGCCTGTTAAGGAGGGACTATCTGGGTTCGTATTCATGTTGATGTCTTTGTGTCTGCATGACCGAGGCCGCTTGGTAACTCTCGGCTCTCGTGGCTGACTCTTTCTGGGCAGGTTTATGCACTACCGTATTAGAAACAACGAGCTTCATCACTCCCTCAACCACCGGGGTCCGTGAGACTCGCCTCTCCTCTCACCATTTAGGGCGCACTTTACAATTGCTCTAATCTCCCGTGTATCCCATAGCTCGGGTTGCCCATCCGATGCTATGCAGAGCGCAGTTTCAATGGCCATTCCCTTAGCATACAGATGGTTGACCAGGTAGCTTCCTGGCCATCGACTATTGAATCCCATACGTGTCTCTGCCCCATTCATTTCCCATATATTTCCCATTCACCCCATATATCCCTCACCTAGCCCATTTAACTAATTTCCACTATATACTGCTCGTACATCTCCTATTCCTGCCTTACATATCCCATTAACTGAGTTCCATTATATACTGCTCATCCAACTCCTATTCATCTCGTATCTATCCCATTCAACTAAATCCCATTGTTTACTGCTCATCTATCTCTGTTGCCATTTCCATTATACCTTGGCCCCATTGTTTGCTTCCTACGTGGCCAGCTTCCAAAATGTATAAAGGGACCAGTCAGTCCCGCCCCCCGAACATAGTTTCAACTGGTTGGGTATCACACCTTGCTCTAAACCTTGCAGCCGATTATTGGAAATCAGCAGTCCCCCAAAAGCATAAACAACTCTAAGGATATATACAGCTTTTCATTCATCAAGTACAAACACTATATAATCCTCACTGCACTTCTTACCTCGGATACTCTCCGTAACTGGTTCGTCACATGCGGTAGAAGGTCCCTCACAAAACTCCCTACTAACCATCTCGTAGTTGTTCCGGTCATTCACCGCACAACACGAATACCTCCATAAAAAAACTCTTACACTCTACTCGACATCACCATGGATCGCTCCGAGACCGAGATGATCTCTTACACCGCCGAACAGAAGGCGGAGATCCTGAAGCTGGCGTCTAACCAAGAGAGGGGATTCGAATACGCCGAGAGCATGGTCACCCTGTCAGCGCCCTTCTCGCCGCCAATATTGGAGCCTACGTCTCCCCTCGGTCATAATCTGGGACGGCTCCCTATGGAGCTCCTGACATACATCTGTCAGGATCTAGACCTGACCTCGGCAGTTCGATTCAGTCACGTGAATAGACGTGCCAAGGCGGTGACCTCATCCGTATTCGAGTACCGCATACTACGAGAACACGCCGCATACTGCATGCGGCAGATGTTCATGATGAATCTTGGTCCGAGGTTCACCATAAAGTCGCTCTTCTCCGCCTTGACAACCAATAGGTGCGAGTGCGGGGCCCTTGCAAGCTACGTGATGCTTCCCACCCTCACCCGGCCCTGTAAACGGTGCCTTAGACGGCACGGCAACACTGTTCATGTGTGGGCCGTAGACAAGGATGCGGTTACAGATGGGTCCAAGAGAACGATGTTCAAGGTCAACTGCTTCAGCGTAGCATCAACATACCTGACGCTGACGTTGGACCGAGCCCAGTTCGACTTGAACAGCTTCCAACGCCCAGCCGCCGATAGCTATTACACCGGGCCCTACATGCGCACTTACACTCGCGAGCAGCTTCTAGACGGTCCTCTTGCCGTGGATAAAGTCAACCCCGCCGACCGTCGCATCTTTATGACGAAGAGCCCCAAGGGAAGAGTCTGGCGAGCAACCTTTTCCGTGACGGTGCTACTGCCCTTCTACGACAAGCGAAACAGGGTAGCTCGCCGGCCCCGCATCTGCAACGCTTGCAGTGGAAGCATCGATATTGCTTCATGGGCCAAGACATACACAGACGAGGAGTTCATTAAGCACTTTGATGAATGCGAAGAGACCCAGAAGAACTATAAGCTGCAGATTCGGGAGATCCGTGGTGGAACGGCGACAACACCATCTCGGTTCCTAGACTCGGACGAGATATGGCGACTGCTCGAAGAGTCCCAAGACTGAGCGCTTTACCTTAAGAGTACGTATTTCCGAGATATACCGTTGTGCTAGAATATTCCCTTGTAGTCATATTCCCCATAGTACAGCGTGACGCTAATAATCATTACAGGCTCAGTCACAAGACCTTCAAACTCAATACGCGGTACTTGCGACGAGATGAAGGTCTTATTTACTTGTCATGGCGCCAAGATGGATATTTCCTAGCGCTCAGTTTCGACATAGACTTGAAGAATCAACAAGTCTGTAAATACTTATTAATTGTACATATGGCAATTTGGGGGGGTTACTATCGTCGTCTTTCAGATTGAAGTTGGGGCTGGAGGTCAAGAATTGTGTGATAGGGAGGATAGAAGATAAATCTTATTTCTATGATCTCCTCACAACGTTTCTGATTGTTCTTTTTTACTGATTTCGTGTTGTTGATTTGATTCGGGAGCCCAAGGGTCAGAACGGATAACTAATAATACCAAGTACGCTCTACTGCACTGAGTCTAGAAACGAACTGGGTAAAATGAAACTATCACGGGCCAAAACTACAACGGTAACCCACCACACTACTAACAAAAGTAGAACGTAGTCAAGTCAAGCACCTTGACCTCGTATGCAATTTATGGAACCGTGACAGAAATTTGTCTAGAAAGGAGAGGTTAAAAAGGAAAGAGGCTTCTCCCGTATTTGAACACGCCATCTCGACGGACAAACAGTTCAATAATCACGTAGAAAGTGAAGTAAAAGAAAAGCAAAAAATTAAAAAATTAATAAAAAAGTCTCTCCCATACTTGAATACGCCCTCTCTACAAACAGAAAAAAAGAAAAACGAAAATATCGCAAAAGAATAGTCGCGAGGTAGCATTTTCCCGACTTCTTCTCACCGGCATCCCTACGTTCAACCAGAAAACAGCGCACGATTTCCAACCGTAAGGGGGGTCATTCCTAGCGACTAGTTCTTACCACTTGGCCAATGAGCCAAAGGGGCAGTCGTTCGTATTAGAAGAACTAGCATGCTGATATTGTGATCTATATCCCCGTTGACAATTGTACATACACTCGGTTTGTTGGAGCACTCATGCACTGAACAGATAGATAATTACTTGCCTACATAGACCTATTCGTATGCTCCCTTTTCCATTTCCCTTCCACAACTCGCCCCTAATCTGCTATTCAGCTCTTAGAAAACACCGAAAATGCCAAATAGTAAAGCCCTGGGGGTGAAGAATCCATCAACGGATCACGACCGACATGGGAAGCTTTCGTGATCGGATTGCTGACAGTGATCTGACAAGCTTGGCAAGCCCGTGGAACCCGTATCCGACCTCCGCAGTGGTGTGTTAACCCCGGCAATCCCCCATCTTACCTAAGTAGTCCTACATACGTACTTACAATACGTGTCGAATGGCGTTTAAGGAATGATTGACCGACTTACCAGGGAGTTACCAATACGAAAACCAAGCGCCTAGTAAGGTTCAGACGCTTTACCACTTTTTATTCTATTTATTTGTAGTCATATTTAATAATCTTTCCATTCGTCCCTCCTCACTGATGCCATCGCGATCGGCATAGGCGGGATACGGGGTAATGGCTTACTGACACTGCCTCAAAAAAAGAAGGCAAGGGCCCGCCTCGAGGATCTTACTTACAGTACTACAAACCTAGCCACGTCATGCAACGGCGCATCTTACGGCCTCGTAAGAACGGCAGCTGAACTTCGTAAACATGTTGTGGCTTTTATCTTTTCGCCCTTTGGGTATTCTGTCTGTTTTATTTTTATCGCGATCGACTTTCTGCTGGTTTATCGTGGACGGTCGATAGAGGTGAATATAACCGGTATTATTGCCTGAATAAGACACGTCTTCTGTGCTTTGGTTCGTTCATTCGATTATTTATCTTAGGTACTCCAGCTCTGTGAGGTTGCTGTACTTTAATAGTTGCCGGATATAATCACCGGAGAAAGCAGACAGTGAAGACAATAATTATTGCCGAACATCAGTTTCCTCTTGCAACTCTTATATAGACTGGATCGGAGGACCTCAACTCACCTTGATTCGATTCGCTAAACCCGTGGCTTGCAACTTATTAGAAGAGATACTAGAGTTGTGTGGAAGTCAGACCGTTGAGAGACACTCCTACGAAAAAGCCCCGCGCTTCTTCTTTCACGTTACAGATGCAGCTCAATTGGGGCGTAATAATACCACTTCTCGTCTGTCTACTCTCATCGCCAAGTAATGGCTCTCCTATACGATGTCCAGACGTACGTCTATTCCAACTTCTTTAATTCAGTCGTAGCTATCTACACATACAGCTCCTTTACTCCCAACCCTTCCAATAATAAAATGAAGGTGGGGAAAAAATTATAATGGCTAGCTAACATAAAAACTCTTCTGGCAGCACAAAAAAGACGATATCATTAACAATCGAATAGCACCGGAAGAATGCTGCAGCTATGGCATTTGTCTCAACGACGTCGTGGTCGCCATGAGCGTGGCCGGTGCCCTCGAGATGAAGCCCTCCGCGCTACAGTACCCAGACCCCCGGGTTCCCAAGGCCGAGAGCCAGATCTGGCAGTTTATAGAGCAGCTACGACGTCTCGCTTAAAATAAACTTACCTACCTATCCGTTGCGAGCGAGGTAGTCGTCTGAGGCCGTACTACATACTGTTCCTTTGTTCCTCATCACCATCGTTTATACGGAGTATCAAGGGTTTCAAAGAGGAAACATGACATGGAATGGCATGGTGTGGCGGGCACAAAATACATGGCATATCAAAGGGCGTTGAAAGATAAAAAAAGGGCAGGCATGGTCCTTCGAGTCACGATGTTCACGACATAGAAAACGGCGTTTTATATACACCTGTCTTTGCATCCTTTTCTATATCGAGGCGCTGGTGTTTAGGGGTATCTATTAATGATATCACGGTTATTTCTGTCGAATTGGCTCCGAGCGCGTCTGGGATACACCGCGAAGATGCGAACCAGGCATCCCCGTATAAGTAGATACAGAAATCCCCACCGACCTCTCAAGAGATCCCTCCCTTTTTTATGTGAATAAGTGTGCATAAGGAGGAACACACCGGCGTCTATCCAAGCTGTGACAATAGGGTACAACCAAGGCAATTATGTGCCATGACCGCCAAGGTAGTTTGCCACAATACAACCGTTTAACTTAGCGTCTGGCGTCTTATATCGTAAATTTCGACAAGAGTACCTAGTCTGTATCCAGATACCAGGACGATACAGAACGGTGAAGACTTCGGCTTAACAAGGGTTTCCTTCTATACACCATAGCATTAGGCTACCTTAGAAACAAACAAGAACAAGGGCTTAGCTTAGAATGTTTTCCAGCGGTTGTTAGCGCAAGCGAGTGAACAAGCTATCCGGGGAACTCCTCTTTCATGCATGAAGTAGGAGACCTTTTAGCTATTAATAGATTCATGTCATAGACTTCGCTCGGAAGGAAATACTAGGTCGTGATCTAGTGAGCGTCATCCGAACGATTTAGCTCTCTGATGTAGTAATATCATTTAAAGGAGGAGGTTTGGACACTTACTTTATGAAAAGAATAATATCCGATTTTCCGACAATATAATATATAACCTAACCTATCGGAGCGGTATGGCTGCGTCTCTAAAAACCACCGTGCGTCTTACCTAGCCTACCTACTTACCAAAATCGCTCCGTCCCGAAGAGTCCGGTCACCGATATGTCCGTCTCCCGATACCTTCATGTCCCCGGATCTTCGTTAATAGTTATCCTTCCTCGACATCCTAACCTACCTACGTCTCTTTAAGTGGAATGCGGAGATTTCCTCCTGCCTCACCCCCGCATTTACGCATCGATAGTCTATACTTACTTAGTCTACAGCAAGCTTGCATTTTCCCCCATACTTTCTTCTCCTACCCTAATGCAAGCTCCGCGTTTTCAATGACGCCCATTCCACTGCGGGGAAGAAGAGAGTATGTAAGAGCCAAGCCAAAAAACAACTACTTACCTAATCTTTCCGGTGCCAATTGCATTTTTTGCTTGCTTAGAGTAATAAGATGGTACATGTAGGGCAGGTAGTAAGCGGCCTAGGTTGTATGCCTTTTCTCGACAGACAGGCACTTTTAAGTATCTTTTGTTCCAAGTTTCCCGAAAAAGTGAAGCAACCGAAGAGCAGACGAGCCCAGGCCTCAGGTGATGCGCCCCCAAAGGAGCCAAAGAGGGGAGGGGTTCGCTCCAAGAGCTCAAGGTGAGGGGTAAGTAAGTATGTAAGGGTTCCTCTCGAACCTAGGTACACCAAGGTCTGTTAGAAAAAGTATAAGAGACCTTCGGTGTTTACTTAACTGTTGTGGTTTAATTTTGGAATTCAAACAATCTTTGTTTGAGGACTTCATTATCTGGTTTGTATCTATACCAGGGTTGTCTTGTAGAAGAACACTATCCTAACACGGAGTATTATACCTTTTTCACTACTTGTATATAGCCATCGTCCAATCACGTCTACCCCATCGTCAGCCATGGCAACAGCCGAAGCCATACCAAAGACGCACAAAGCATGCGTCTACGCCGACGTAGGAAAGTGCTCGATTGAGGTCCGCGATGTTGAGACGCCGGAACCTGGACCAGGTGAAGTGCTAGTAAAACTCACCCACTCCGGCATCTGTCATTCAGATTATGGTCTAAGTAAGGCACTTCGAAAGACCTGTCTCTACTTTTACTAACTTAGTTGATTCATAGTGATGAACACTGTATGTATTTCGAATTCTACAAGACACTGCGGAAGAGACATGAGGACAAGGATATGGCTGCGGCAGGCAGGGGAAGACGACTACCATTAGTGATATCTACAGCGTGGAAAAGAGCTCTTCACTAACCGGAACAAAGTGGAAGCACCTGCCATACCCGACGCAGAGCGGCCAGGTAGGCGGACACGAGGGCCTGGGCGACATCGTAAAGTTAGGCGACGGCGCCGAGAAGGCCAACTTGAAAGTTGGTGATCGAGTGGGCATCAAATGGGTTTCTTCAGCTTGCCTATCCTGCCGTATGTTGAGCCTAACCCTGTGGCCACCTCACAGGCGTCTCCAAGTACTTGGGCCTGAACTAACAAACCTTTCTTTGTTTTCCACCAGCCCCCTGTACCGAAGGCATGGAAGGCGTCTGCTTCAACCAGAAGATTAGCGGATACTACACACCAGGCACATTCCAGCAATACGTTATCGGGCCGGCAAAGTGAGTATTTACATAGACAAGCCCATCTCCCTCCTCTCTCTCATGGCATCCTTAGGCCACACAGGCCACATAGCATCGAGCACTATCACCCGTCTTCCAATAACTCCATTTACCGGATGTAATAGCTAACCTACATATTCTAGTTACGTAACGCCAGTCCCAAAGTCGCTGCCGGGCGAGATCGCCGCGCCGATGCTCTGCGCGGGCGTGACGACGTACGCAGCGCTGCGGAAGAGCGGCGCCTCCGCGGGGCAGTGGATCGTCATCTCGGGAGCCGGAGGCGGCCTGGGAACCGTCGCCACGAGCTTGGGGGCGAGAGGGATGGGCTACCGCGTCATCGGCATCGACATGCCGGCCAAGCGGGAGAGCGTGCTCGAGTCGGGCGCCGAGCACTTCATCGACGCGAGCGCCTTCGACGACGCCTCCATCGGCAAGGAGGTCAAGAGGCTTACAGGACATGGCGCTGCGGCTGTCATTGTGGTAGGTTTTTACTGTCTTAGTAATTATCCCCTGTAACCGTGTATTGACCATTCCCCCAGTGCACAGCAAGCAACAAGGCCTACGGCCAGGCTCTCTCGATGCTGCGCTTCGGCGGCACGCTAGTATGCGTAGGCATGCCTGAGGGCGACCCGGTCCCAATCGCGAACACATTCCCCGCCATGATGATCGCAAAACAATTCAGGATCGTGAGCTCAGCTGTGGGGAACCGCCGCGAGGCTAGTGAGACGCTGGAGATGGCCGCGCGCGGCATCGTCAAGTTCCCCGTGCGTACGGTCGGCATGAGCGACTTGCAGTCCGTCTTCGAAGAAATGGGGCAGGGGAAAATCATTGGCAGGGTCGTGCTGGACTTTTCGAAATAGTGAAGTGTAGGTAGGACGTTGTGGGCATGAGGTCTGCTGCTGGAGGGGTGTGTATCTATATTATGTTGTTTTACTTACATGGCCTTGTTCACGTACCTATTTTTCACAGCTGAATACACTATCTACTGAGTCAGCCTCTTTTCACTGAATCCTATCACTGCTGATGGATGTTTGTTACATGGATCTACTACTTGTAATACTTTACTTCTGTCGCTGTCCGTACATTGTCAAGTCAGGTCCAGCGTAGGTCTCTCGAAAACTTTACCGAACTTTCTCCAAGCGCTGAAACAAGCCCTTTCTATAGCTCGAGACTTTTGCATGCTTGTTATGCAGTCGTTCAGCCGTAATTTAACCGTGCTGACCATGCTCCTCTACCCAGGACCAAGGCGGTCATCAAAACTGGCGGGATCACTCCATGAGATGCACACATCAAGTCTCACGAGTCTTTCAGTATTGTAGGCGAAAGATATTGTCCGCTGCAACTATAATTACAAGCTATATATATAGTAAGAACATTGCAAGAGTGAACTGAACTATTGAAATGCCATAGACTTGGATGTAGAAGTCAATGAATTACTTGTTATCATTCAGCTAAGCGCCTGCTCTAGTCATTAAAACTCAAAAATCAACCACGTGCTCTATTTTCAATACGGGGAACAACCCTCCTAGTTCAGGAACAAATGCCTCTTATGGTGCGTATGTGCAACGAAATAAATGGTACAAGATTCGAAATCACATCTTCCATCCTGCTCTATTCGGCTTACTCCATTTCGCTACTAGGGAAAGGCGATCGAGCTGAGCAGGCCGCTGCTCTCGTCATCGATGATCTGCTGAACCTGCTCTGCAGTAAGGCTAGGGCCGAACTCGAAGCCGTCGAGGGCCTTGATAGTAACTGTGCTGGAGGCGGGGTCGGTGACCAGAGCCACGGTGATAGGTCCGTCGACGGGGCGATCGAAGTAGTGCGAATCGCCGATACCGTTGGCGAAGTGGAAGGTGGACTTGCCACGGAGATCGCCGGAGTTGAGGATCTCAACGACGTCCAGCTCACCGCAGCCACCCTCAAGAGGGCTGGCATTGTCACCCTGCCAGCAGCTACAAGAGGTGTATTGACCAGTTCGGGAAATAGCAGCGTTGAGAAGCCAGTAAGCAGGCATGTCCATGTTCCAGCCCGTCTTGCCACTAGTGGGCATGGTAAACTGGGCAACGAAAACCTTGGAAGCACCCTCGAATCCCTCTGTACCATTGTTAGCGATATAAGTCCTACGTTGGGCCCATTAAGAATTCTTGAACGTACTGTAGGCAACCGAGTCGGGACGGTAAGCACCGCAAGAATCGTCGCAGGGAACGTCCGAGAAGATGGCAATCTCCTGGTTGTCCTCAAGCAACTTGTCATTCAGCACGGTAGAGGAAGGGGCAGCCTTAGAGCCGTCCCTGTCAACGTACGCAAGGCTAGAGCCCCAGACACTGCGGTATATCACGTCAGTAATCGTTATTTCCCCTATATGTTCCTTACGATAACTCACGTATCCCAGGTACCAGAAATGGCTGGGTCTCCAACATTGGCCAAGAAAACAAGTCCATGAGCAGTACCAGAGGAGGCCTCATAGTAAGCACATTGCACATAATCGCCAGTGATAGGCTCATCATCGTCCGCATGAGCCTTCTGTTGGTTGTTGACAGGATTCTTGGCGGCAGGCTTGTCAGCCGAGGTGGGAGCCGGGGGCGCAGCAGGAGCAGCAGCATCGGCAGTTGGGCCTGCGTAGGTGTTTTTCCATGACACGACCTTACCGTCGATGGTAGCGACAACTGTATCACCGACGGCTCGCTCTTGGTGGTGCTGGTGGCGCTTCTTGTGCAGATGCTGGTGGCCGTGACGCCGGGCGTGAGACCTGGCGGCGACTGCCGTGTTATTGCCGGGTGTGTAGACAGCAAGTTGATGCAACTGAAGAGGTCCACGGAAGTGCATCGAAAGCTGTGCATATGTTTAGTAACGATTGCCCCTGAACAAGTTCCCATACTGGTATATCACAACTTACACCCTCGTCATAGGGAGCAATAGGGCCCGAATAATCGTAGTCTTCGTACGTGCACAGTCCGGTGTTGTCGATTTGCGCGACGCGGCGGTACTTGCCAGGGATATCCAGACCGGTGTACTTGATCTGCTTCACGCCCGGCGGGCAAAAGTAGTTGCCAAGAACATCTTGGACGGGGCTGGAGCAGAGAAGATCGGCAGCGGCGAAAGCGGCACCGCCTAAGAGGAGAGCGGAAGTGTGCTTCATCTTGATTGAGGCTCAGATTACGGTAGCTCAAGTTTATTTTCTTGACGTGTAAATATGTCGTCGGAGTCGCAGAGTCGCGGCTGGAATGCACCCGTACTTAAATTACTTGGTAAGGCCGAGGCAAGCAAGACAACACTACAATAGCGAGCAGTGGTATCCGAATGAACGTGGCAATACAAGTCGACGGTCTCAACAATAAGGACGCCAAATTGTATCTCAGGTGACTCTAAGGAGCGACTTGGCGAAGTAAACTTCAACCAGAACAATGAGTCTTTGCTTTTTTACTTCCGGGAGAGGAAGAAAAGGTACCAACAACAAAGCAGTGGAGGGCAGGAACCAGGTCCTAAATACCAAGACAGGCGCAGGTAATGGATTGCTACGAATGCCAAAGGGGCATCAATGGGCTGGAACAACAGGATTAGGGCGGAATATGGACAATCCTTGAGACTTGGGCCAAGGGGAGTAGCCCGGAAAGGAGAATGAAAGTGGGTAAAATTAAAAAGAACTCTTCTATGATGACTTGGCACCAGGGGAAACAGGGGAATTAGGGGACCAGGGAATCAGGGAATCAGGAGGGGGTGTGACAAGGCCAGGGGCCCGGTTGAAAACATACCCCCTTCGGCAGGACCCCAGTCAGAACCAGTCTTCGATCCTATCTTTTCAAACGGTTCGCCATTTTGTTTGGTCCTGACGCTGATGAAGGGTCAACAAAGGAGGCGAGGAATCGCAAATGAGCCACACCCACTTTGTCCAGTAGCCTTCAGGCTAGATCAGGGGAGACTAGCCCGATCAGGCCCTTGGCGAATTGTACCTGCATCGGCCAGCGAGGAATGAAACCAATCAATAGTGACCTTGGCAGTGACTTGCAGCATCGTTGCATCAGGTACGACATTCAATTCACGCCAGGGTGGTATGCGGATTGTGCTAAATACGCTAAGTATAGCACTGTATCTAGGTAGGTAGGGGGCGAGTTTTGTGTGATTCTCGACTTAAATGGCAAAGGGATCCCCCCTCTTATTGAATTCTCCAACAGCTTTTCCTCGCCCTAACGCGCGCGCGAAAGTTTTTGAGGAGGCACCACCAAGCCAGAACTCTGATCATAGCATACGAGTGGGGGAACAAGTACATACTGTTGGTACCTAGAGTGAATATTGTCATTGTGGGTATCACTTGAGAGAATGGACAGACGCGATCTAGCGAGACTGATGAGATGTTTTTCCCTTTCCTATCCCCCCCCCCCCTCTCTTTATCCCCATCACCTCATCCATCATAGACTAGTTACAGCTTACCTACTTGTTCCGCCTGGGGAAGTTGGTTGGCAGATAACAACCATCTTGGGACAGCTGACATTTGAGAACTCGGGCCTCAAAGGAGAAATAGGTATTCAGATCCACCTATGAAATCTTGATTAATTAAAGAATGCGCTTGGATAGGAAAACGGGCGGTCAAGGCCATTTCCTGGCTCAAGAATAGGAAGTTAGATTATCACGTACTAAGCCGGAAAGGACTATAGCATCACTTTCCAGGCTACCTGTGTGCCTACTTGACTTCAACAACAATGCCTAGGTTGGCAGGTGGTATCGTTCAATCTACATAGGGTTGGCATCACGCATGCTAAGCATGAGACTTAGTAAGTAAAGAATCCATGGATAGCAGCATAGGTACACTAAACCTTGCTTGCACCCGATGTTATGGTAAGCCAGTAGGTAATGACAGAGTGAAAGTGACCCAGCCAACCTAGATATCTACCCACATCTACTAACATTAGGTAGATAGGTAGATATGATAAGTAGGTCTAAGCGGGCGTTTCAATATTTTCGATAATGCCGGATGGGGGTGTGTGGTTTACCTTTCGTCCAATCTGTACCTATCCCATACAGCGGTATATATGTAGGCCTCTATATATGTTCACCCGATCTTATTGCGAGGTAGCATCGAACGTGCAGCTTCATCACTTGTGTTAGCGCCCGCTAAACCTAACTAATTGCAACTGCCGGCAGAACAGATCCAGCAGTTACGGTAGATAGATATTATCCTACCTCCTGAAATACACTCACAAAGAAAAACGAAATTTTTTTTTATAAACAAAAGGTTCTGCCTTCAAGGAACCAAATCATTAATTGCGATAGTATTTATGCACTCACTACGAGTAATAAAACTCGCAGGATCTAAGACGGCGGCTGCTGCATACCTACATAGTACATACACACAGCTAGCAGTACCTGCATGTAGATCGACAACGACTCAGCGCCGCCCACGTCATCAAGGTCCAAACCAGTGATTTGTTTGCCAAGTCAACAGCACGTGTCGTACTCGTTACCATTGCCGACGATGCGCATTTGAATCAAACTTCTACGGACAATCTTCAACAGAATTAGGTGCTTAGGGCATGTTTTGACATGGCCCTGGGGAAATATATACATGCGAACAAACGGGAAGACAACCGTGCTTAGAGTGACGCTTGTGAGAACGTAAATGTTTAAGCATTCGGGCACCGCATACCTAATGCAGGGACTGGTGGTTTTGATAGGGTTGTCTGCATCTCTAACCGACGGGACGGGTAATCACAGGGTACCATTGTATCTCATGCTTCTTACTCTTCAACCATTAGGTATGCTGAGATGAAGATGCTATAGAGATGTACCACATTGCTTATCGGCGGCCGCGTTGCCCCAGCCGATAGTGTCTCGGATGTCACCCAAAGACATTGCCATAGTCGACACAGAATACCTAACATACAACTTGAACTTCATACATAAGCGCAACAGACAGCGCATGTCGCTGATGGTCGAGTAACAAATTGACTGCACAGCATTTTTAATCATCTCGATGACTATCAATAGTTTATGATGCATTGAAATTGCCATGCTCTCACTTAGCCAGGTCAAGTTTGTCTATCAGGCAGAAGTTGTAGTACAATTGGGCCAGACCGTAGCACGGTCACACCGAATTACCCCTCCACCGCATTGTCTGTGACTTATCAATCAGTCGTCCATGGCCTCACCACTATATTAAATATCGTGACCACGTGGCTCAACCACCATCATATACAGCTGAATCACGATACTTTGTACGCATAGCTGAATCACCTCCCGGGATGCTACATACTGAACAGTGAAGCAGCATTCGTCACGGCAATGACCAGCCGAAAGAGAGTATGTACCTAAGGTTACAGATGTAGTAGTATGTAGGTAGGATTATCGACACAGCCACGCTTCTCAGGAATACGAATTTCAGGGGCCACTAATACCCAGGTCCCTTGCCCCTAGCGTTACCATCACCAGCGCACGAACCAAAGAAGACCCCAGTCTTGGCACAGTTTCCTGGACAGTACAGATGTATTGTGCTGGGATGTGTACTGCTGTTTGCGGTATGTATTTGGTTATGGTGCAAAACAAGTTCTCGATCTACAGATCTGTACTCAGCAAATGAAACCCACTTCATCGAACAACAAGAAAACAAAAACGTAATCCAAATTTTAAACCCACACGATACGACAGAATAGAGGCGCAAGTTTTGAAACCACTGCGCGCCGCCAAAATAACTAACTAACCTAACCTACTGTACTATGTAATTAATTGATAAGCTAATATACACCCCCTCCCCTCCTCTCTATCTCCATCTGCCCTTTAGCTAGGGAGGCTGGGAATCTCGACGCGTAACAGCAGTACTGCTGTCCTACAGTAGACTACGTATGAAAGCAAGTAGCATGCATGCCTATAATTGGTGCAAAGTTGAGGCTGTGCACAAACGCGAAAAGAAAGAAAGTCACGATGTTACTGACTCGGTCGCTTACGACTATCGTAGAAAAAGAAACAAGAAAAATTGTACTTGCGGCAGTGCGCGTCGTAGTTTTAGACCGTGCATATTCTGATTAGTTGAAAATACCTACATATAACGCGTTCGCGAGAACTTTAGGTCAGGTTACTTCATAACGTCGCCGATGTGTTACTAAAAAGTATGGTATAATTACCAATTAACAAGCCTAGCTTTCTTAAAAGAAAACCGCAACAGCACTTGCTGTCCAGCCTCTTGATATTTTCTATCTAGCCTAGACATGTTATTTCTTAATAAAGGAATATTCAGTGGTCTCGTAGGATCAAGAAAAGGATGATGCGGCGGTCTTCTTTTCACTTTTATATTCGTCTGCTCCTGCGGAGGAAGATATTTGATCAAGGGTATTGCTTCCTCACTTTTCTTTCCTCCCTACAACCCCATCCCGGTAGACAGTAGTGCATAGCCAGCGGAACGAGATTGCACACAATTTATATGCCCATATATGGTTCCCTCGCCTAGAACAGAAGACTCGGAAATCGGTCAAGATGTTTATAACAATATATCAGAACGTGTGATCATACTCATACTAGGAGATGTATTACATACACATATCCGCTTCATGTATTGTCGCACAACCAACACACGCACAAGGTATCAATACCACCTCGTTTACGATACCCAGGTAGCTGGGTGGATAACTCTAGGTACTCGATGATGCCAATAAACGAAAACACCAATTAAGCCACATACCCATATCTATCTACATGTTCCTGCCTCTATATGATTAATCGATGCAGCATACAACCACAATATCAGGAGGTAGATAGGTGTCCCTTCCCCCCTTCGTCCTCAGTCAGGGGCTTTGCTTGCCCATCCATCCACCCGTAATTCCATTCATCACGTCGCTACTACGAGTAAAAAGACCAATCCACTGTAGATATATATGTGGGTCCTCGAACCATCAACTAACCTAGCCTAGTCTGAAGACGAAGGTGAGCTGGAATAAACAGAAGAAGAATACCTAACCGAAACCCTTCTATCCCTATCCATATCCCGATCTGGGGCACGTATCCTGCTACTTCTTCTTCTTGTCACTGTTCTTGTTCTTCTCACCTCCTCCCCTTCCCTTAATACTCTTCGCAACGACGGAGTCAAGGATGGGGAGTTACTAATACGTCCTCGTCGGCCGCCGCCGCCGCTGCTGATGCTGCTGACGTTGCGTCGGGAAGTGCGTCGTCGCTGTTGTTGTTCTTGATCTCTTCCGCGACGCCGGTGATATTCCTCTTCCTCTGCCTCCGCAATAGCGAGCTCGTGACGATGATGACGACGCCGTCTTTGACTACTACTCCTGCCATTGTTACTGCTATCGTTATCTTGGCTATGAGTGCGTTCGTGTCCTTGTCCATGTCCATGTCCGTGTCTATATCCGTGTCCGTGGCTGCTACTGCTACTCTGACTATAGGCGTAACTACGATTACCAGTCGGATGCCAGGTAGGGGCAGTAGGAGGAGGAGGAGGAGGAGAAGAACCGAAAGTCTGCGATGATGACCGCCGAGAAGTAGAATACACCGACGATGACAACGACGGGGTCGTCGATAGACGTAAGCGCCTCATGGTAATATTACCCTGCCCGTTCCTTCCCAGTCTGTAATATCTGTCACTGATACCATCATCGTCGTCGTCGCCATTGTCGGCGTCATCATCGCTAACTACCCGTAGCCGTGACGATATTGCCGTTGTCCCAGGCGAGGCGACGCTGATACCGCCACTACGATGGAAGGTAATGTCTAACTCCCACCAGGGATCATCTCTGGGGACGAGCACCTGGATAGAGTCACGGCTGCCGGTGCTGTTGTTGTATAAGGAAGCCTCTTCTCTGGATAATCTGATAGGCCGTCGAGACGAAGGACGACCAGGTGACTCCTGAATGCTGTAGGGGATGTTATTCCTGTCCCTGCTCCTGTCCCTGTTGCGGCTGTTGCGGTTACGATTAATAGGAGAGTTATCCCGTCCCGAAGAAGATATTATTGGGCGTCCAGTGGGAGATACATCGACGATGTTGGCGGTATTGAGATGGCGATGGCGATGGCGATGGCGATGGCGCGTGTCCCGCGATTGTGAAGAAGACTGAAAAGAAATGACATTATTATCAGCACTTCTAGAACCGCGAGGAGTATTCCAAGATAGTGAGGACGTCCGTGGAGGAATGGCAATGCCAGGACCAACGGTAAGCTCAGGTTGCGTATCCGGCGGTAGTGAGGAGGTCCCAGTAAGAATTCCGTAAGCAATGCTGGGATCTGGAAGAGTATTCCTTGGCAATGAGGAAGTTTGGGGAGGACGAACATTGCCGTAAGCACTGCTGGGGTCGGAAAGAATATCCCGTGGTGGTGGTGATGGTACGATTGGTCTATAGAACACATAGCGTGTTAGCATACATACGTTTTTCCCATTCCATCGCCCCCGTCTATGATAATAAGAAGGCTTGATAATTAACATGCTTCACGTACCGTGCCCCTAGGTATTCTAGTCTTGAAGTTTGCGATTGGGTCGATGAGCCCAGAGGCGGGTTAACCCACCCACCGAGAAAAGAGAGCACCGGCATGGGCATATCGTGACCCTCTCTGCCCATGTTCGGAGAAAATGGAGAATAACCTGGAATCCAGCCGGAAACCCAACTCCGTAGAGACCCTGTGAAGAGCTGTTGTCAAATCCCCCTTCACATAGTCAACTAGGGTGTGTTGACACCGTTATCGGTAGAGAATGTGCCCATATATCCTTGGTGGTCGATATGACGTACCTTGAGGTTCAGAAGCGCATCGTTCGCAGTCTGGGTTAAGCAGCATCTCACGAATCTCGCGGATCTCTCGTGCCTGCTCAGTTGCACGCGGACGAATACGAACTGCCGCACCACGAATTACAGGTCTGTATCTGTGTCGTCGTGCGCAGTAAACGGAGCTACGGCAGGTTGGACAGGTTTCTCTATATGTGAGCCACTGTAATTCCCACATGTGTTAGCTCACCGGACTTATCCTACGGGATAGCTAGAAAGAGCAAGCCCCTTGACGTCCACTTGACTGATGCTTTATGTGTCCGCGGCACAAGGGTAGTAGTGCTCGAGTATTGCTTACCCTGGATAAACAATCGTACCCAAACCCGTGTCCACATTTCAAGACGGTATATGCCTCGTGTGTGTCGCCGTTTGGCGGCGTGCTGAAGTTGGGGTTGACAATGGCTAGCTTCTTTTCGGTGCATACGGAACACAAGATGTTGATGCGTGTTGTACTATCTCTGAGATTCCCATCTGCTGTGAAGTGCTCGAGGACAGTTCTGAAATAGTTCGTATCGATGTTGGGCAAGCCTTCGCCCGCTGCTGTAGCGTTGGTCGTCATGTTACCTTTGTAAGCCAGATCCCACTATTTTGGTATGTGGGACAGGCAAATGACTGTTGGGTTTATAAAAGGGGTAAGCGAAACAGAGGCTATCAGGGTGTTTTCACAACGCTTAACTGGGCGAGCAACGGCACGTAATTAACGAATGCGCTCAAGAAGCGTTGTAGAATACGGGGAGTAGAAAGCTGAGACTCCAGGACTTTTCTTTTATATGCAGACAATGGCCAAGGAAACAACACTACAATGCTAGGTGGAATCAGGCTCACATGAAGCGGCTATGACTGTGATAGTATTGAGTATACAGACATGGCGGCTGGTTAGGTCAAATAATCATCAATATCTTCACGGGAGTGTGTCTATTTCACTGACTGTATAGAGACTGCCTCCAAAAGAGGAGAGCTTGGATCAAATAGAATTGGATTCGTTGCGTTAAGGGGCCGAACACTAGCGATGTAATGCAAATCTAGGCGGTACCTAGACAGTGAAGATTGTCATAAATCTGTAGATGACTATCGCTTTCAAATACTTCCTCATATTCCCCTGGTTTGTTACTCGCTTGACGACGTTGGAATATGTGTATCAAGAAGACCAAACCTCACCTACCTAGCTATATCTATTGTTCTACCTATTCACTCTAGGTAGAAAGGGCAGTTATGAACCTAGGTATAGTAGTAGCTTCATCATGTTAATCCGCTATATGTGAATGAGCACACCCCGAGATACGGAAGGCAGCCAGGCTCCTGGGATCGCTGGCGATCACATTAAAATCTGCTCTCCAGGAAGGCTGGACAAGTCTGTGAGTTCATTGTATCTGATTCACAATATGTCCAGCCATCCAATCATACAAGTATGTGTATCATTCGGTTTATGTTTACTTACTTATTTGTCCGCTGTTGAGTGCAAAAATGGAGTTAAAGACTCACTGCTAGGAGGCGAGGAAGACTGGTTATTTGAAGATGAACCAACCTGCGGGTACAAAAGCGCGCATGATCTTTGCACATTCTCAAGATACTGCTGCTTAGGTAAGTTCAGACATGCCCAAGCAAATAAAGGTCTAAGATGACGCATGGACATAAGAATCAGTTTGTATTGTAGATCGTATTTCATTTTTCATTGAGGGTGTCGGTCCTCATCATACTCAGTCTTACTAGTCTACATGCAAATCCGCCGAGAACCAGATGATTGAAAGCCTGAGAGGTCGTCGAGAAGGCAGAGGGTGCCTATAAAAGATCAGAAAGCGTGAATCATCCCATAAGACTTTTATCTTTCCCTCATTCATATCAAGACAGAACACCTCCCGCCGTCGAGATGTGTCCATCTTCCACACATGTGAACGCTTTATGTGTGTGTAGGCGCCCGCCTTTGCGCTATCTAATCAGCGCCCGTTTTAGTCCCAAGGATAAAAAACCGGAAAATCATTAACGCGCTTATCGTGAAGCCATAGCCTTCGTCACCAGTCTCTTAAGAGCCAACTCCTTCTTCTTCAGGTCATCAGCACTTGAGTCCTCAAGTTCAAGGGAGGCCATGGCCTCGCTGAGGGTCTCCTCGATCTTCTCCTTCTGGCCCCGCTTGAGCTTGAGTGAGAGGGTAGGGTCAGAGACGATCTCCTCGACTCGGCTGATGTAGGACTCTAGCTGCTGCTTGGCCTCGAATCTCTTACTGAAAGCCTCATCACTGTTCTTGAACTTCTCCGCATCTATGGTTTATGTCAGTAATGTGCATCGTCTATCGTTTCCGGCTCAAAAACTCACCACTGATCATGTTCTCGATCTCAGTAGACGAGAGCTTACCAACAGAGTTGGCAATAGTAATGTTGGCACTGCGGCCAGAAGTCTTCTCGGTGGCAGTTACTTTAAGAATACCGTTGACGTCGACTTCGAAGACGACCTCGAGAACGGCCTCACCAGCCCGCATAGGAGGAATAGGAGCCAGAGTGAATTCACCGAGAGAGGTGTTATCCTCGCAGTTAACACGCTCACCCTGGTAGACAGGGAACTGAACCGTCTGCTGGTTGTCGGCAACAGTGGTGAATGTTCGCTTCTTCAAGCAAGGAACAGTCTGGCCACGGGTGACGACAGGCGCGAAGATGTTACCCTCCATGGCAACACCAAGAGATAGAGGAACGACATCGAGGAGGAGGAGGTCGGAGGTATCGGCGGAGGTGGCTTTGCCGGAAAGGATACCGGCCTGGACGGCAGCACCGTAGGCGACAGCCTCGTCGGGGTTGATGCTCTTCTCAAGCTTCTTGCCATCAAAGAAGTCGCTGAGGAGCTTCTGGATCTTAGGAATACGGGTGGAACCACCGACAAGGACGATCTCATCAACACCGCTCTTATCGACACCGGAGTCCTTCAGAACCTGGGCAACGGGCTCGAGAGTACCCTGGAAAGCCTTGGCGTTAAGGTCCTCAAAACGAGCGCGAGTGATCTGGAGGAAGAAGTCATCGCCGTCGAAGAGCGAGTCGATCTCGATAGTAGTCTGAGCGCCATTGGAGAGAGTTCTCTTGGCACGCTCGCAAGCAGTTCGAAGTCTGCGGAGAGCACGGGGGTCACCGGAGATACTGTAATGATCTTGTTAGTCAGTCGTTCAACGCAAGTTAATCTTCAACGCAAGTTCATCTTCAACGGTAAAAGTAAATATGCCAAGTTCAAAGCCGTTGGCTGCGGGGGCGAAGGGTCACGAGAAAGCAATGTCAAAAGGCAACTCACTCCTTCTTGGTTTTGCGGAGGAACTCCTTCTTGCAGTGTTCCAAAAGGTTGGTATCGAAATCCTGACCACCAAGATGGGTATCGCCAGCAGTAGCCTTGACGGTGAAAACACCACCCTGGATGTTAAGCAGAGACACATCGAAAGTACCACCGCCAAGATCGTAGATCAGGACATTGCGTTCCTTGTTTGACTTGTTTGAGCCTAGACCGTACGCAATGGCAGCGGCAGTAGGCTCATTAATAATACGCAGGACGTTTAGACCAGAAATGGCACCGGCGTCCTTGGTAGCCTGACGCTGGTTGTCGTTGAAGTAGGCAGGGACGGTGATGACGGCCTTTTCAACCTTCTTTCCGAGCTTGACCTCGGCAATCTCCTTCATCTACATATAAAATTGCGTTAGAAAATTATCTGTGGTACAAGATGCTCATGCTTACCTTGGTAAGAACCATGGCAGAGATCTCCTGAGGGGAGAAAGTCTTGGTCTCACCGAGGTATTGAACCTCGACGACAGGGTTAGTACCCTGCTCAACGACCTTGAAGGGCCAGGACTCGATGTCCTTCTTGACAATAGGGTCGCTGAAGGGCCGGCCAATCAGTCGCCTAAAACATGTTAGTTGCGAGCTCAGCAGGAGATCGATCTGATGGACAAGGCGGTCGACCTACTTGACATCGAAGACGGTGTTGCGGGGGTTCATGGCGGCCTGGTTCTTGGCGGCCTCACCGATCAAACGCTCCTTTTCGTTGAAGGAAACGAATGAGGGCGTGGTGAAGCTACCCTGCTCGTTGGCAATGATCTCAACATTGTTTCCCTCGTATGTGGCGACGCAAGAGTACGTGGTACCTATGAAGCAGCAAAAGAGCGTCAGTATGGTTCAAATTAGAGGCAGATCAAATGCACGCATTGTCGCAGCATACCCAAATCGATGCCAACGGCACCATCGTAAACTTCTTCAGCCATTTTGCTAATTTTCTGGGGGTGAACGAGTTGGGAAGAGGGGATGCCGAAGAACAGGAAATTTGCGATGGACAGGAACTCCGCGAGGAACTTATTATTTGTGCAATTCCCACCCGCTTTGTGGAGGGACCTCTAAAAAAAATTCTGCCTTCCCAAGCGGTGAGCGGTGAGGCGAGAAACCCCACCTACAGCCTGCACGCTATCAGATAGCCACATTAGATAAGCGCGATAGCTGAATCAGGGCTCTGCAGGGTCCCGAACTAAGAAAGCCCGAGTAGTAGCGTACAGTTGTGCGCCGTTGAATATCGCACTGTGCCCGCTATTGAGACAACCAAGCAAACATTCGATAGCCACAGCATACAAACGAGCGTGAGGCATAAGAATCTGTTCATGCGCATACCTACATACTTAGAGCTAGCCGACCTAGGGTCCCTATTGGTAGTATATTGTACCTAGAGGCCCCATAAATAAGCCTATACGCCATCAAGTCGGCAAGGTATTCTTTGGTGCGCTTGGTGTGCTTCTAGACACTAGCAGAAACGAAGTACATATCGAAGGGGAAACGACACTTCATGTCACCTGCACTTAGATATTAGGCCAAATTTATCTTATTCAGGTTCTTTTTCGAGTAAGAATTACACAGTCCAATATGCGTCTATAGGCATGTGAAGACCCCTTGATCATTGCGTTTCTGCCTCTCATCCACCCGGAGGAATTCGTATCGATCCTATATCCACGCAATGAGACCAAAACAACCAGCACACAGCAGCCGAACCGAAAAAAACTACGAACAATTATTCCCGTAGCCCGCTCGTACCGCCCTGAACTCCGAAATTTTAAAGCAAAGTACGCATATGAATAGCGTAGAGTTCACCGTCAGTTCCGGCTGGCTGTGATGCAATAATACACTAGCACAACCTCGAGGACTGCTGACGACGCCTTTCGACGTCAATATATAGTCCATACGATCTTAGTCACCTCACATAGAACAGTCAACGTTCGACCAGTGAACCAGCTGACGATGCAAATCCGAATCAAGGAACGAAGACCCGAGACGTTATGATATCCCAACCGAAAAGAAACATGCGCGTATCTTCGTTTAGTGAGATGCGTGCAACGAGAGACCTCCAGTGTTTGGATACAAGCCATTGCTAATGCCTCAACAAATTGAAGTGGACGACAAATCTCTCCATCTCCATGTTTAGGCCATGGGTACTTTTCCGGCCTTTGGGCAACGCGGCAACTAGAGTTACTTCGAGGCGGTTCACTCCATATCGTAATGTGGCGTCGAAAACGGGCTCCTCTCGCTTATTAAATGATACCGACGATGGATACAAGCGTGTGGTGTCGTGCAGTACATTGAGCTTCCACTCTCGTTGTTCTGCCTCGAGAAACGGTGCGACTTGGGGTCTGAGCTGTACCCGGAAATGAGTAGGCGGTGCGTTCACGACGATCTCCTGCTGGTATTCCGTAGCACTGGCGGGGAAAACCATCAAGAGTTTGTTGTCTACATGAAGGGACGGATGAGTCATAAGAACTAATCTTGGCATAAGCGCTTCGGCTTCCCCTGAGATATGGTCAATATGCTTAATTACTAGTGCAGCAGGGATTTCACTTACTAATTGGCTCCGGTCGGTATTTCAGGGCCTCAAGAATATCTGTTGCGCTTTTCCTTGGAGGTGGCGGCGGCGGCGGTGGCGGGGCCTGATTCGGAGGCAACTGATACTGTGGGGTGTGGCCATTGGGGGTCAACCCCTGGGAATTGGCGGCTGGCACGAAATGCTGGAATGTCGTGGGAGTAGCTTGCTGTCGAGTCATAGGCGCCGTTTGTACAGTATCTTCCGTTTTTGCTATAGCTGGTGTCGCTTTTGCTACTATGCCTACCACCTGCGGACTAGGTGGCCCTACAGAGGCGGATAAACTTCGTGCCTTTTGCAGCTGACTCATGCTCGCAGAGGTTCCTGTCGAGTTTGCAAGCGGGTTCCTTTGCACAGGCACGGGCGTTTCATTCCGTGTGATGTCGCTCTCCCCGGAGGCCGTTGCGGGAGCTGGCGATCCGGCCACGCTATTTTTGCCGCCAACATGAATAGTGATCTTTTTAGGGTGTCCAGAGGTTTCCACAGCATGTGGTAGTTTGAGCTTGATCTTGGGTTGCGGTGGTTCGAGTACATTTTCTTTGGCTTCCTTGAGTAGTTGATGGAACATTTCCTGTGCCAAGTCAGTACCTGCTCACGACTGTTGGCGATGTGATTACTAACTTCAAGTTCCTGCGCCATCATAAATATCTCACTGCCGTCCTCATTGTAGTGGTAGGCGTTCTTCCATATGAGGCTGGCTTGATCTTCAAAAGCAGCCCAACTCTTGAAGTCGCTAACATACGTCGCTTCGCCTCGGCCATGGCGACCCAGAACCTGTTTTTGTAACTTCTTTAGTGACAAGGGCTCCGCTATGACCTCGTAATAATCTTTCAAAGTCCGAGGTGGGAGATAGATGAAAGGTTCAAAATACGGGTAATCGTCTCTGTACTGCCAGTTAGCAAATGCTATTCGCTATTCCAATGTAAAGGGATGCTTACGAATCCTCTTTATGCCGAATCAGCTCCTCAATCACCTTCTCTTGCGCTTCCTGGAAGCTGAGACCTGTGAATGGTACATTCTCGTAATGATGATCCGATTTACCAGGTCGCTGCACGGTTCTACGAGCGGGTGTCGTAGAGTCCCGAGATTGTTCAGGTTCTGATCTCAGGGTTGTGGACACACGTCGGCGTCTCGGGTGAGGGTCCGCCTCCTCCTCATCTCCGTCCTCTTGCTCCTCCTCGTTATCCTCATCCTCTTCATCCTCTTCATCCCCATCTTTTTCCGCTTCTGAGAGTTGTCCCTCCTCTTCTTGCTCGTCCTCCGTTGTTCCCTTGATATCTTCCTCTTCAGCTTCGGCCTCATCAACATCATTGTGCGGCGTCGACTTTGCCTCATGGTCCTTAGGAAGTTGATCGCCTGCGCTCTCATCGGCATTGTCATCACCATTTGCCTCCTCCCCTGATCCAGGCGAAGGAGGAAGTGGCGTAGGGACAGCTTGGTAATTGCCTGACTTATAAGCGGGATTATGCTTGACCATAAGGTTACTCACGGCTTTGCGTACGCGTTCGGCATCACCAAATATGGTAGAGCTTCGATCGTTTGTCTCTTTTGCATTCGAAACCAGCCGCTTGAAATCGCTCTCAAGAGATGATAGGTTGTGATATTCTTTATCTTTGAGTTTGCGCTCAATTATTCCGAGTGACAAGGGAAGCCGTATTTGCTTGTAGTAATCTGGGTTTTCTGTCTGGGAGGGGAGGTTTTCAAAAAAGGGAGACACCGCTCGGCCACTACAGGAGACAAGACTGTTTAGCTATGCACGGTAAATGCGACTCTTTGCTGGGACCCGACTCTAAGAAAGCCATATGGGTGAGTGAACTGCCTTTATGGCAAATTGGAGTGTCAGAAAAATGAGAATTCGCATACTTCTTGTCTGTGGTGGCTCTAATGGACTCGAGGATGCTCAACCCATATGCTGATGTTGATTCGTTTGTCTCGCCATTCGCTAAGTCGCCGTATTCCTTGCGCGGGAAATCAGGTCAGCAAAGGTTGGTATAATGCAGTGCGTAAAAAGATAAAGTGAAAATTGGGGGGCAAGGATATAGATCGTGTTCGGCGCGGATGAGGATGTAGAGCACGTGTGATAGGAAGGCAATGGCATCGGATCTTGTTGGCGGTGGATCGGCAATAAGAACTACTAGCAGGCACCGAAATCGAATTTGTGCATATGAATCAATCCATTGATCGTAGCTACATGTATTATGTAGCACTGTCGCTGCTGGCCGATCTACTGCAACCCATTTTCTAACTCGACACCGCGACAAGACACGGGTTTTCCTGTTTATTTGATTCGAATGGGGCCCCTGTTGGCGCAAGGCGCGGCGCATAATCGCGTAGTTCGCATTGCGCTTCGCAAGCACGAAATGACAGTGAAAGGGAAAAAGAGCAAAAAAGCTAACTCAGACTCACCTCCATCAATTTGCGACGCTTGGCAGCGCGATCCGTATCGGCGACTGTCTCCAGTCCATTGGTACCACTCATTTTGCGCTTGCTCTCCATGGTCTGGTGCTGCAACTTGGAGTTGCTGACCGCAAGCGCATGTAGCGCGAACGCTCGACGCGGTCTCTCGCGGAGGGGAGAATGTGGTGTAGGGTGAGTTTGCAATCAATGCTTGACAGTAAATAGATATAAGCGCCTAGCTGGACTCCGCATAAAAGGATTGCGAATGCCTCAATACAATTGATCTCGCTAATATATGAAGATGCTTCTTGTTGTGCACTATGGCTGAAGCCACGCAGAAGACGCAGGCGATTGCGAAGCACAGTCAATAGGCTCAACGTGGTCGGGGTGGAAGCAGTACAATAGAGTCAAACCAACACCCGTGGATGCCAAGAACCTCCAAAAGCCGTAGCTACCAGAGGTATGTACATATGTACCTGCCTACTGTAACAGCTTGAGTACAGTGCGGTATGTTAGGTTGCCCGGCCGGCATTTCAGTGGTCAAAGCCACAGTGTGGCATTCCAGATTAGGCATAGATACTATTGTAGCCTTTCCCACTTTATTACCTAATAGAGGTACGTTTCTAGGCGTTCTAAGTAAGTAGCCAATCGATAAGGCAGTTAGAGCGTGGTGGGGCCGGCCAACAAGCCTTCTGTATACAATCTGCAAGTCAATCGATAAACCTTCAGGAGGGGATAAAAGACCTGATAGTCCAATAAGACCTAATACAGAGATTTGTTTGTTGACTTTTCCCCTCCATTAATCGTACTATCGTGATTACTAGCACTCTCCATCTTTTTCTACAGTCCGCCGTAAGACTGTCGCCCAGGACACACCTTGCCCACCTTTATTTGTTACATACCGGTGGTTCGTTGTGTTTCCTCTGAGCAATAACAATAACAATAACAACAGACTCAAACAAGCCTTTAAATAATTCAATTCGCAGGTTTTCCTACCAAAGCAAACAACGAAGACTACCGCGCAATCGAAATCCTCCCACGTTCTTTGCCGCCTACTACCCCTTGCACCTGCCTTTCCGCTTCCGAACCTTTTCCCGGTTACATATTTTGTTACAACGCTCGTTTTTCGCCCAGTTTCGATTTCCACCTAGCGCTACGGTGTCGCCAAGTTGTCTTTCCACTTTCCGACTTTCTCTACCATCATACCAATCCATCATCATGCCGGTAGACGTGGATATGTCCCGTCGCAACCAAGAGCCCCGGCCGCTAAAGGATAGCGAGCGAGCGCGACTCGAGGAATTCATCGAGATGATTCACTATTCCGCTCGGTACGTCGGTTGACACGATTGGCCCCCAGAAGTTGGTGTCATGCTGCTAACACTAGGATACAGTTATAAGGACGACGAGTACGAGTACCGGCACGTTCAGCTCCCAAAGGCTATGCTCAAAGTTATCCCCAAAGAATACCACGATACATCCAAGGGTACTCTCAAGTTGTTGTGGGAGGACGAGTGGCGCGCAATGGGTATTACTCAGGTGTGTAGCATTACATTGTATGCTCGATACAAACGGTGGAACAGCGAATCGGCTTTACTAACGGGATTAATCATATAAGAGCCTGGGTTGGGAGCATTATGAAGTACATGAGCCGGAGCCACATATTCTACTCTTCAAGTAAGTATCTGGTGTTTGGCAGGGTCTGGAGACTTTGCCCCAGGCCTTCCCACGAGCCAGCAGTTGCTGACTTGCAAAACCCCTAGGCGCCCGCTCAACTTCCAGCCTTCGTAACGGTCGATAAGGGGATGTATGTGCGAAGGGTTTAGCCCACCTTCCTATCGACTACTTCCGTCTACCCATCTACTGCATAGCGATTGTCGTATTTAATGGTGATATGGGTTGCTTGTTCGCCGTCTGACGAGATTTTTTTCGACTCTCCAACCGATTAGCCCGCCGTCGTGAACTGATTGACTTAAAGCTCTAGCCGATCTCGGGTTAAGTGGGGGTTCCTTGCTACTTGGCTTCCTGTCACGACAACCAAATTGTACGGTCGTCTCTGCCGACTTATACCTACACAGGATTATGCAATTTGGTACCACACGAGTCTGGCCACAGCGCGCGAGTGCTACGGAACTCGCTTGAGCTTATCTCCAGATAGGTCTATCTAGCTAGGGCAAAGAAGAGGGACTGTGCCGGAGACGGATCAAGCAAGAGCCCCGTGTGCCCGCCGAACTCGACTTTTGCTCTGTCAACAAGTCGTCTGGCTTTATGGTACATATGGTGTCTTTGCGGACAGAGATGAATGAAAATGAATAATGCATTGATCAGGTGTTGTGTTTTGTTCGTCACCCGTGACGTCCGTGTTAGGAGGTGCTACCCCGTCTCGCTGATGGGAAAGTCGTAGTGACATTGCTTCTAATAGGCTACCTACGACTCCAACGTGTTGGCCGTGAAATCAAAGATAAATAATAACCCAGACAAGACGGCGGCTACAGAGCAAGTCATGTATGTGTGCCTACAAGCTTTATGTGCTTCGTACCGTTGTGTACTCCTGCATAACTCATATAGGTAAGTTAGGTATGGAGGTACATATATAGGTCACTGCATGATTAGAACCTTAGAAGCCCCAAAGCCCTGACGATCAGCTGGGACCCCTGGCTCGCCTGGGTTCCAGGTTTTGCCTGGGGCAGGGTCGGGTTTGTGGTTCTAGTGTCGTGCCACCTGCCCGTTAGGTATCATCTGGTATGACGTCGTATTGTTCGATTTTTCCATTCATTATTAATCGGTAACATTTGTCTAAAAGAACACGTTGTGATTGTCTCTAAACTGCTCTGATTTCTCAACAATATACCTTACCCAGTCACTGGCAACTGACATGGAGGCCAAGGTATTACAAATCCACTTTGTCCTCTACAGTACATAGTTCTGCGCCATATCTCATCTTCGTTACTCGGTCCAATGCCAGTGCCTATTGCTTTTCAAGGTTGATTGATTTGGCTGTCTTTACTTAGAGACTCTCCTTAAAGCACAACTATGAAATACCACCGCAAGGACAGCATACTCTAGTATATCATTAGTTCTTTATTTAGCACCTGTCTAACCTGCCTAGGCTCGGTGTACTTGGTCTTCCCACACGTTGCCGTTATTGGAAGCTACCGAGTTGGGTTTAAGCCCGCGTGGCGGCACACCCATTCTGTCACCTGCATCCCGGGTTCCCGTTGTACCTACTCTACAAGTAGTGTAGGATCTGAAATCTGGCTAAATTGCATAGTATGTTTTGAACACACAATCCCGCCTCTCTCGATTGATCGTACTCTACGAAACTCTTGGGGACCTCTCGACCGTCAGCCCACCTCTATTTGCCGAATGAAGCAGGAGACTGCCGTCGATCCCTCTTCTGCTACTACCGTTCTAGCACTTGGATTATACCCAGGCTTCTTAGCTGGCTTCTTGCAGCAGAACCTCGGGCTGTTTAAGTAAAAGTGTCCATAACTGCTACCACCCCATCCCATACGTCTACCGATATGTTGTCTGCTGGGAAGCTCTTCTTCTTGAGCCTCTTTACGCTTTGGACATCGCCTGCGCATTGCAAGAATTCTAGAGGGGAGCAAGATGATTCTTGTGCAGTATGTCGCTCCCATTGCTCTTTGTAGCCACTTTCATCCCGCTAGTTGCGAGCAACTTAATGGCCGCCGCGTCGTCTTCTTTTTACCTAGACACCTCCATTAACGATGTATACTACCAGTTCTCACCAAAATCAATCGTGAGCGACGCTTGTGTGTCTTACCAGACCCTCGAGACCCTCAACAGCAAAGTGAAACCCGTCGTCGATGAGCTTACCAAAGAAACTGATTTCTTTTCCTATTACCGGTTGAACCTCTACAATAAGAAATGCCCTTTCTGGGAGGATGAGAATGGAATGTGTGGTAACATCGCGTGCGCCGTCGACACAATAGAAAATGAAGAAGAAATACCTAAAATATGGAGGGCGAGCGAACTGGGGAAGCTTGAAGGCCCCTCGGCGAAACACCCGGGCAAAAAGGTGCAGAGAGAAAAGCCGCAACGGCCATTGCAGGGCTTACTGGGAGAAAATGTTGGCGAAAGCTGTGTGGTGGAGTATGACGACGAATGCGACGAACGAGACTATTGTGTACCGGAGGACGAGACCGCTAGCGTTAAAGGCGACTACGTGAGCTTGGTTCATAACCCGGAACGATTTACAGGCTTTGCCGGCGAGGGTGCCAAGATGGTATGGGACGCTATATACAGAGAAAACTGCTTTCAGAAATCATCATTCCCTCAGTCGGCCTCCCTGGGCATGTCCTCGTTAGTCCAGGGACCCGCCGCCCAGGACTTCCGAAACGTCCTTCACTCGGCAGAGCGGCAGCAGATGTATGAGCAACATCATCAAAACCCCAGTACGTCCTTTGCTCAAACTGGCCTTGAAAACGAGGACGAATGCCTGGAGAAGCGCGTTTTTTATCGTGTAATCTCTGGTATGCATACAAGCATCAGTACTCATTTATGTTGGGACTTCCTCAACCAAACGACAGGCGAGTGGCAGCCCAACTTGAAATGTTATACCGAAAGAGTGCTTAATCACCCTGAGCGAATCTCCAACTTATACTTCAACTACGCGCTTCTTACTCGCGCCATCGCTAAACTTGGGCCCTATCTCCAGAATTACACGTTCTGTACGGGAGAGCCGGACCAAGACGCGGCCACAAAAGCCAAGGTTCTTGCCGTCACACAGGCTGCTTCCTCTGTTCCCCAAATATTTGACGAGAGTCTGATGTTTAAGAATGGCGAGGGCCCTTCTCTGAAGGAAGACTTCCGAAACCGATTCCGGAATGTGAGCAGAATTATGGATTGTGTTGGCTGCGATAAATGCCGCCTCTGGGGCAAATTGCAGACATCGGGGTATGGTACAGCTCTGAAAGTCTTGTTTGAAACGGACAATGATAGTGGCGAAGTCCCAGAACTCAAGCGAACGGAGCTGGTGGCCTTATTCAATACGTATGCGCGACTCAGTAGCTCTGTAGACGCCCATCATCAGTTCCGTGCTATGTTGGAAGCCCAGAGAGCACATGAATCTCAGGCAGCATCATCGGTCCCGGATCGCGCAGAAACACCCATTGGAAGATCGGCAGACATTCCAAGTGACCCTGATACCCCTACCAATGACAAGCCCGACTTTGAGCGTGATGAAGATGAAAATGAAGACGAAGACGATGACTTAGATGAAAGTAAGAATGACAGCTTACCGCTGAAAGGGAAAGGGAAAGGGAAGCCTACCTCTACGATGGATTTGTTTCGGGCGGAGATGAAGACAGTGATGAAGGCTGTGAAGATAGTATGGACGAGTTGGGTTGGCTTCCCGAAGTTGCTGTAAGTTGCCAATTTTCTGATCCGGCTGAATGATGCAGAATACCCCATCTGACGGTCTCAATCCTCCTTAGATTCTCAATCGCAATGTTTGAGCTCAATCGGTTCTGGGAGTTCTATATCGGACTCCCTGTCACACCGCGAACCTGGCATCTAGAACATCCAAACTACGATGAACTGTAGACACTCCCAATAACTTTCTCCTGCCTTCTTCCCACCTCCTACCTGCCCGTTTGTTTATTCTGCTGAAGGCTGCATACTACGGCGTACTACATATTGTATACCAAAAAGAGCATACACCTGTGGATATTAAGCTCACTGATTCACGAGTCAAGAATTTGGGGAGGTTGTTGACAAATACCCTCTCATGAGCACTATCGAAAACTTCCAATCATTGGCGGAGTTATACTGGCGTTTTGTTTCATCTGGCAAACTCAATGGGGTAAAAATGGGCACGCTCCAGTTGCTTTATCTGCATCCTAACAGACAGACTCCCTCGTATCTTCGTCGGGAGGACCATTTGTATATAGCTGATATTCTCCAACCTTATAACATTCAAGACGGGGTCGATTGAGCATAGCCCAATTACCTGCCCCTTGTCACGTCAAATATATGTCCAACTCTCATATAAACGTGCCTGCGTAGCATCATTGTTATACAGATAGCCATTCGGTGAGAGGAAAAGCTGGATGGCGTTTTCCAGGTACCTTCCTATCCACTATATGTATGTCTAGGCAGATAGGGTATCAGATTCATATAATGCCAAATAACCCCCCTTTTCCCGTTTTCCCTCCTTCACCCACACCCACTCTTGCTCCCGCTCCTCCGCCACCGCCCATTATACCCCCGACGCCGCCGTTCAGCAGCCGACTTCTTCTTTTTGCGTCTGGTAGCGGTATATGCGTTACTACATTTCCGATCTTGGCTTTAATACCGTCGACGCGGACGCGCATTGCGGTTACCGCTCCTTTTATTGTTGTTCTTGTTGATGATGCTGCTGATGTTGTTTTGGTGAGCTTGTCTTTCCGGTTTTGATGTACGCTATTAGTCGGATCTTGGTTATTGTGATTATCATCGAAGACAGGAATGGTAGCGGTGGTGCTATTAAACACTTCCTCCGTCACGCGCCGCAGTGGAGGGTCGGGTATGGCGAATGACCACGCTATGGATATGTGGAAGGCCCTGTCCACGTCTGTGTTTGTGGCTGTGGCTGCGCCTGTGTCTGCGTCTGAACCTGGATCTATACTCGCGCCAGCACTCGTGCTCGATTTGCGCCGAGCGGGTGCAGACGAAGACGTGGACGTAGACGTAGACGTAGACGAGAAGGCATAGAGAGCCGGTTGTCCAAAGGATGTGACGAGGGCATTACTCCGACGGAGCAGGGTGGTGAGTTCTGGGTTCGTTACCGTTGCCGCTGCTGTTGGTTTGGTCTTGCTATAATCCTCTCCGTTTTTACTTTTACTATCTGTCTGTGACGCAGCAGCCGCAACAGCCGATGGAGATGAGGATAATGATGAGGCTGAGAAAAGATGACTATGCTGCGCGGCCGTAGTGCTCCCGACCCGCAGCACGAGAAACGATCGTGCGGACTCTTCTGTTCGATGCCATTCCAGCCCTAGCGGCACCAGGTCGAAGGGCGCGACGCCGCCGCTACCGATACTGGACTCCAGTTCTGTAAGGAAAGTGTCCTTTTGTGCTGTGCTTAGCACGATGGGACGCGAGAGGCTAATATGAAGAGGTTGTGGTGTGCCCAGGTCGGACGTTAGGAAGGAGGTTATGGTTATGGGGTTGTCTGTGTCAGGGGTATAGGAGTTAGGAGTAAGGGACAAGGTTGAGGATGAAAAGGTAAGACGGGATTGGAGCTGTGAGAGCAAGTCACTGAGGATGTTGCGTTCCGACTGTGTTGGGTGCCCTGTTTGCTGTTAGTTTTCTTTTATTCGGTATACCATAGGTTATCATGTGACCTCAATTTACAAGTCGCTCCATTACACACTATTTGGCCGGGGGCAAAGGTCGATTGAATCTTGTAGTGTCAATCCTGAGATGAGACTTACACTCAATATACAAGTGACTCGGCCAGCTGCCGACCTTATGTGGATTAACACGCTTCCGACCCTGGTGCAAGGTCGGGTCATCACTCGCACTAACCCGCACCGTAGAGGCATACAAGTCGTGGAAGGCAGACGGTAGAGGCGGAAGTCCACTCTTGGAGTGGACGGGGTTTAAGCTTGTACGGCTTCTATTACTCATGGGAGAGTGCGATAGTTTCTGCTTCTTCGGCTGTGGACCAGAGACGTCCTCTTCAGATTCGGACGAGTCTGATGAGTAGTCTACGAGGGCCATCTCGAAGATGAGTGATGGTTATGGCGGCCTTGATATCATAAGATTAATGGCCATGAGAATTCGCTGTATTGTATCTTCACGCGACGGTGGTGAGAGTCAAACGATAGTGAGCTGTATCATGTCGGTGAATGTCTGCTGAGGCATAGAGCTTGAACCTTGGAAGCGATTTGACCTCTTTCACAGCGCTAGATCCACTCTAGCTGAAGCTCTAAGTCGGACTATTTAGTGCGACACGGGCACTAAGGTACTCTGCACTAGGCCCTGGCAGGACCTGGAGTGCTGGGGTGAAGGGTGAAGGGGTATGGGGTTAGTACAGCAGCATAATGCCAGCATTGTAACTGCAGATGGTAACGACAAAAAAATGAGATAGAATTGCTACTAATAAACATTGTAGATCGAGATACTGTATCATTGTCAAGTCTAGTAGCTAGTAGATTCCTAGAAGCGAAAATACAGTTATTGATTACTCATAACTGGAAACCTCTGTAATATGCTATCTACAAGTTGCAACGTTTTAAATGCAGCCGTACCTAGGCCCCTTCTCGTTTATCTGGCAACATACCACTCAACTTTCGTTGCGGTAGTGGAACCCATGAGATGGTTGACTAAGTAAGCATGCCGCTTGCTGCGCTCAAACCTTAGTATTGTGAGCTAGCGGGTAAGGGAAGTTGGCCATGGGATGAGGTTTTCCGGGCGGCTCTTTAGACGTCGAAATCTTAGGTGTTGGCAGTGAGTAGTCCGTATCCCCGATGCGATACACATACTTGACAGCACTAGCCTTGCCATCTCTCAACTTTTGCAACCCCGTCGACACCCCATGCAAGCCACCTGGCACAACCTCGTACGGATGCGGCTTCAACCTGCCATCTGCGAGAAGTCTGCCGAGGAAGCGAGACCAGACGTAACCAAAGTCCTGGCGCGTCCAGTGAACAGTGGGACCAGCACTATTGACTGCCTTCACCCCAGGCGGATACGCAAACTTATCCTTGTCCAGGGCGAAGAGTGCCGGAGGCAACAGAGTGCTCACGATCCCGCCGTCCATCTTGAGGAATCGCAGAGTGGTTTCGAGGGTTCCCCCCTCGCTAATCGCGTCAAGCACGTGAGAAGCCTTGCTACCCAACCCTTCTTTCAGTAAAATTTCCTCGACTCGACCGACCACGGCGTCTTCTCCTTGTCGATAGTCGACCACATAGTCGGCCAAGGTCTGCGCATAGTCTCCTGCCCGGCCAGCAATCCCAACGATGGGATACAAGCCAGAGAGACGTGCCAGTTTTGCCGCAAACGCCCCGGCAGCCGAGGTGACACCATAGATGACAATTGGCATCTTGGTTTCAGTTCCAACCTCGGGCTCTGGTACTGCTAGGTAAGGTGCGGGAAGTTTCATATCAAAATAAAGCGCAACGGCCGCAGTCAAAGCGGCCACGGGAACCGTGACGGCTTCTTCAAAGCTCACATGTTGGGGAATATGGAAGGTCGTCCAGTCCGGCGCGACTGAATATTCTGCATAGCTTCCGTTTTCTGTCGTAACTTGGTGCAAAGCGGCGACACGGTCTCCTGGCTTGAACTCATAGACGTCTTTACCGACCGAATGCACGATGCCAGCAACGTCGTCGCCGCTGTTGTGAGGCCAGTTTTTCCTATTTTATAGCAGTTAATACTGGGAAATGTTGGTGAGGCCTGATGGTATAGGCACTCACCAAAAAGGGTATTTCCAGTCTTTGGGGTTCGATCCGGCAACGACGACTTTGATGACGACTTCCTTGTCCGCAGGGACCGGAATAGGAGTATCGATGATCTCGTACTCGTCGATAGATGGGTGAATAATGAGTTGTTTCGGCATTTTGAAGTTATCCTTATGTTCGATGCGTAAAATGTGTGTGATCGTTCCCTCCAAGACTCGACGTTAAGGGTATGTATCTCACATTTATATGTGAGAGTGTGTTAGACTAGGACCCGACCTTCCCGTCTCTCGAGTCTTTCCTCCATGGAGGTCCTCTTCAAGGGGACAGCCATGATGTTACTGACCCCTCACTATCGGCCACATCTCAGTCGATCTCTGACACATTGTAAAAGACCAGTTGTATGCTTTGCGAATCTTACCTAGTCTTCTGCTCATTCAGCTGACAAACCTCATATGGCCTGTACCCAAACAGCCTGGGCCTGGACGTATTAGTAATACGACGAATCCTTCACGCCCGCTTTCCACCGGACCTCCGCGGATCACCTCCCTTGACGCTCCATGGACCACTACCCATGCACTTCCAGATACCGTCACGAGCATCTCATCAGATACGTGTGTGAAGAAGAAGAAATGTCGAGGAGAAATGGTAGAGCGGAACCTGCGTCGTGTCAGTTTTGCCGTTCGAAGAAGCTAAGATGTAACCGAGTACATCCGTGCTCTAACTGCGAAGCTCGCAATGTTGCCTGTCACTTTCTCGTCCCGCCTTTGCGAAATCCCGGACACCGGAGCCCTGAGTCCCATAGAGACCCTCAGATTATCTCACGTCTTGAACGACTAGAATCCATTGTGTTGCCCCAAGGCACCGCTAATGAGGAACACTCAAGTAGCCAGAGTAATGTTATATTTACGCATTATCAAGAGGATGGCTCTCAATACAAAGATTTGCATACGCTTGAGAATGTTGGAGTGAGAGAAGACTCGGTTGTAGGTCGTCTTATTGCCCCTTTTTCCCGTTGCTTGTCGCCTCTGGTTTTTTAACCGATAGTTGCCTAGGTGTCGTCCCTATCCGATGATCTGACATTCTGCATCCGTTCTATGAATGACATCCTCGACTTACTGGGCGGTTCACAAGATGCTTCTCTGGCGTCTGGGGCACGACCAAGGACTCTTGTAACATTCCCGCCTTACGAGACTGCAGTCACTCTTTTCGCCTGCTTCGAAAACAATGTAGAGCACATGTGTCAGGTTCTGGATCTGCCGAGTGTCCGGTCATTCATGAAGTCCTTCTACACACGAATTGGACAGGGCGAATCCGTTCCACCTGGTCAGGCCGCATTACTACTTGCACTTTTTGCCCTCAGTGTGTACTTTTATCAGCCCATTGGAATGGCCAAACCAGTAGCCGGCAGGCATGAAACGACTGGTCTGTCGAAATATTGGAGCAGAGGCGCACTGGACGTACTGGAGCATTCCCGTCGCAATACTTCGGGTACCCTGGAAGACGTTCAAGCTCTAATATTAATGTCATATGTTACATACCACCTGGACGGGTTTGCAGCCAGATATCGTAACTTGTTAGCCACCGCTATATCGATGGCTCGAGACCTTGGCCTACATCAACTGGATTCAGATGACTGTAGTCTGACGAACCTAATGAACGATTCCCCTGATATACGCACTCTGATCGATCAAGAGGTGAAACGCAGAGTGTACTGGCATCTGGTATCTGCAGACTGGTATGATGAGCATCTTCCCTTCCGTGCCAGTTAAAGGCTGACCTTAGCCAGGACACAGTCAACCATGTCAGGGCCACAGGAGGGTACATACTTCATAAATCCTAATCATGTCCAAGTCAACCTCCCGAGGGACTATGACGAGGAAGGTAACGTTCCTAATAACGGAGGCAAATCGCTTGCCGATGCTCCACCAACAGGTGTAACGTTTCTTCTTGCCAGGATTCGGCTCGCACATTTCTCTAGAGAATACACAGATGCCATTCCATTAGACACGCGAAAGCTCATAGGAGCACCATACGAGCGCATTGTATCCCTCGACGAGAAATTAGGGCATTTCTTCACAGAGCTACCATTCTTTTTCCGCCAGGACGAGGAAAGTCGCCAGCAAAGCAGACATCTAGAGGCGGTGTATAAAAAAGTGCCCATGATGCGATATTGCATACTAGCAGCTGCCCATACGATACGCTGCAGACTCCACCAGAAGTTCCTCATTAGGCTGTCTTCCAATCCCCGATACGAGTATTCGAGACGGGCATGCTTGGAATCGGCGAGGGCAGTAATTCAGCTCTACGAGGAACCAAAATCAGACGACAACTCTCTCTCTATACTTGAGATGGCACGCATGGCCATGGCCGTCTACTACACACATCTAGCGCTCGTTATCCAGGTTATGGACCTCTGTTTCAACAAGACTAAGTCGGATCACGACGAGAGAAAAAGGGAGCTATTCGTCACTCTGCAGAAGCTCGAAGGTGCTAGGAGTATTTCTCCTCTGTTGAATCGGTCGCTGGACTCCTTAGTCGAGGTGCTTCGGAAACACCAAGTCCAGGCAGACTGGACTTCTTCGACTGGCGACTACCAAAACCACGGGGGAAACCCGGTAACTCTCGAAGATGGTGAAATGGATGCGCTCCAGAATAGCACTGGTATGGGAGAAGGGTCCATCCCTATCACACCGTCGATAAATGAGTTTTGGCAGAACGTGAATCAATTCGACATGGAGTTCGACTCGGCCACCTGGGATAACTTCTTCTCAAATTTGGACTCGAGGCCCATCTAGAGCTGTCTGCTTGTTTGTATATTATTCAAATTGGTATCAACCGTTGAATGAGATCCTAGACTAGCATAAGGTGACAAAGGCTGGTGTCATACGGGGCATGGGGCCGAGAAAAGGAAGACAAAAAAGGGAACTTGGCGTCATCAGCAACTAGAGTCGGAAAACTTTGAATATCTGGGGCATCGAGCCGAAAGAAACAAAGTTATTCCTAGCGACTGCTTAACCAGCCGAACCGATCAGGGGAGCGGTCGTTATTTCCCAGCTCGTTTAACGGCCATTCTGGAGGTTACGCACAAATAAGGAGAACATCATCAATCAATCTCGAAAGCTCTCCACTATAAATCTTGCGTCACAGCTCCCCTCGAGCTTTAACTAGCTTATTCGCTTTGAGCCGCCTGTGGGTCGCTCCGCTCAGTGCATCTCTACCCCTGTCCTGGCCCTGCCGCTAGACCCCCTGCTCCCGTGAAAGCTCCATGCCCTGACATCATAGTCTTAGGCCATTACGCATATGTTGATCAGGTTATTCAGTTCAATTCCTGCGCTTTGCACGTAATACTATAGTACATCCGGCCTGGATAAGGTATGTGTGTACACGAGAATGAGCCACGAAAAGGAGAGAACGAATCGGATCAGCGGGAAACCGGTTTTGGGGTAGTTCCGTATTTATGAACTTGATATATATATATTTGACTTCGATGGTCTAGACTCACCGAGTAGCACTTTCTCTCCCTGCTCTTCATAATTTTTTTAAACATTTTATTGTGTGATTTGAACTAAACAGCAATTAGCTACGCCAAGCTTGACACGACGCACCCAGCAGACAGAAGAAATATCTTACCTCGAAACACATCTCAACAACTACCTGCGTCCCTAACACCATAAAACAAACAGACGAGGAAAAAGAAAACCTCAAGACCAAAAGGAAAAACGCGATCCAATATGTCCAGTTCAAACTCTAGTTCAACCATAGCCCCGAGCCCAACACGGGCACACCAGTCGCACTCGCATTCCAAAAGCGCCAGCACAAGCACACCCACCCAATCCTCCCACAGCCATGGCCACGGCCACAGCCATCATCACCGTCACCACCGTCACCGCTCGTCCAATCGCGCTCTCCCCGACACCATCGACGCCCTCGACAACATCGACCCCCTAAACAGCGGTCCTTACCACCACGAAGGTCCCTACGACGCAGCCCTCGCATCGCGGAACCGGGACCCGCGAACCGCTCCCCTGGCAGCGGTGCGCGAGGGCAATAGAGAAGCTCTGCGCGCCACGCCCGCCGTGAACGTCGTAGACGCCGTGACAAGACACGTCCCGCTTCAGGGGACTGCCGCTGTTCCGCCGGGCGCGGTAGATTATACGGGGAACGTGATGGAGTATGAGGAAGGTGCCGATCTCATGCGAGAGCCTGATGCGGAGGGGGGTGCTTATAAGCGGTATGAGCATGTGGTGAGTTTCTTTTATTTTTATTTTATTTTACCTGTTTACTTTTCTACTTGAGAAAGAGCCAGTCTGACACTATAACCTGCTTGCTAGCAATACCATCCCGAGGATTTGAAAGGAAAAGGCGAGCCCTCTTTCACTATCGAGCGCCATCGCGAGACGGGCAAGAAGAGCAAGGATTAGAAACTACACATCCAGTGTATGGAGTATAGCTATATGGGATAAAGAAATAGATTAGCAAGGGGGGTTTACTTTGGCATGGGCTTTTCTTTACTTTATGAACTCTTTGGTTAATGGCGTTATCGGTTCCGAGTACGGTTGGGACTTGAGGTGCATACTGAGCTAGGGAGACGAGGCGCGGAGAACGTCGGCTGGCTAGCTGGCTAGCAACTCTGGGAAATCAATGACACGGCATGGTATGACATATCTGCACGGGATAAAGATGGACATAGTGTTTTAAGTGGCCCATTGCAATCATTCAAAGCCGTCTCGTTTGTTGAGCCCATGTCCTTTTTCTCTAGACGTACAATGCACATTTCGAGGACTGTAACCCCTTTTCACTCCCAAGAACTCCGAGAGCCTTCCTCCCCTTTCTACCTAACTGTCACTTAGCCAAGGGGGAAAAAAGAAAAGGCCTAGACGTCCGCTTCGAATAGGAAAAAGATAAAGGGACAACGCCTGCTACTGCATGCGTATACAATACAAACCCCCCACCCCCCAGTCCATTTTTCGAAATGGGACTTCAAATCATCAGAGGTATCCCAATCCATTGGTCCCCAGCACCTCTCTAAGCACCTCTCTTACCTCATCTACGCCGGCGAAACCGACGCGTCCGGCAACCTCGGCTTTCTTGCCGGCACCTAACTCGTTCCACCTCGACAAGATTGCGCCGTCGATGATGTTGCGTCCCATGCCAGCGTCCACGCCCGGCGGGAACATGCCCACGGCACCGGTCGATATGGGAGCGCGGTAGACCTTGGGGTTGAGACCAGCGTACTGCGGTAGTGAGGACAGCAGCTGGCCAGATAAGAACGAAAGACGGCGATACTGTGGCTCGGAAAGGGGTGAGAGTGTAGCGAGGACGCCGGTAGGCGAGGCAAATAAGACAGTCGATGGACTGTGCATAGGCGTAGAATCTTCGTCCATGCTATCCCCGTTTGTCTGGTACTGAGAAAGGTAGTCGGATGCGGGTGGCAGCGTGCGTGGCAATAGCATGCTGCGCGTGGGGATATGCGCTCCTGTGGAGAAAGTAGTGCGATGCAGAAGGAGATGGCCTTGAAGAGACTTGGGGTCTACACCAAGGTTAGAGCTGCGTATCAGCACTGTAAGAAATGGGAATAAGCAAACTTACGTTCGGGATCGAATTGGAAAATGTGGATGCCGCCGTCTGAGTCACAAGCTACTATGAAAAGCTCGTTCCCGTCAGGCAAGAACTCGACTGTGAGCAATTCCAATTTAGTTGAGCTCTTCCCAAACAAGATCATCTTATACGGTTCCTCGGTATATCCAGTGAACCAGACACCCTTGACGGCATCGGCCATAAGGCAAAGCCCCGTCTCTCTTAGTTCCCGGACTGCCGTTACATAACAGCTCATATCCATAAATGCAACGGGAAGTAGGGATCCATCTTCCTTGAGACCTCGAACCATGCACTTTTGCCCTTGGGCAACTAGCATCAGCCCTTGCGTGCCGATTTCGGAAAGGGCTGTTACCGCACCGCGTGGGATATCCTCTTTGGCAATAAGCTTGAGTCTTCTGTCCGTCTCCGGTCGCCCTGGCTCGGGAATGACGGTGACGATGTCATATACAAGGACTCGGCCCTTAATCGGCAAGTCCTCGCCACGTGATACAGCCGTTCCGAGGACGATAAGATGCTTTCGTTCATTCGTGGACTCGGACACTTCCAAGTGTAGAGTTTCGACACACATGACGGTTTCATATGGTTCCATATCCACCGTGTCGATAACGGTCCATGTTTTGGGGTTAATGAGCTTTATCAACCCTCGCGGAACGGTGGGTTTAAGCCGAAGCTCTTTTTCTGAGTGCCATTCTTTATGGTAGTCATCGTCTTTGGGCAGTTCGAAGGGTTCCAAGACGTGGCAACCGATAACGAAAGTCTCCGACGGGGGATGGAAGGAAACAGAGTGCGTATCAATATTTAGGGGTAGTTTTCGCAAAGACATGCCAACCTCGGCATAAGTAGTTTGGTCGGTTGCAAGTTGGCAAACCCGCGCAATTCCGTGAGAATCCGCGTAGATGAGCCCCCGTTCACAGCCTTCTGTGTGAAACGTGCTCATCCCACGTACACCGTCACCTTGCAGTTCCATGACTCTTGGGAGGGTCTTGGACGACTTAAGGACGAATCGAGGCGAATTACCAGGTATAAAAACAGCTTTATACCCTGCTAAGTTATCGCACCGCCGCATTGAATATGTCCTTTTCTCATCCACATCGTCCTCTGAGCTTGGTTCTATATTTCTGGCCACCGTTGAGTTTGGAAGTTTTAGGAATTTCAAGGACTGCGATAGTTCCTTGTTAGGCTCCAGGCCTGTGCGGAATGGTTCGTATATGGTCACGTCATCCTGGCTATTTCGGATCTAAAACACATCAGCGCCCGAAAGCAGACGTAGTCGTCCAAAAGACCTACAATGAGATAGGGACTCGACGACGTCTTATCACCAAGGTCAGCGACTATAATCTCCTTTAGGCTTTCTCTGGACGTTCCTCGTCTAGCGGCATAGTCCGCCGAAAGGATAGGAGGCAAGTACGACAATCCCTCAGCGATGTATATCGGTGTTCTAAGATTAGATAGAGCATAAACCTTCATAGATGTTAGTGTCCCGCCAACCTAACGGGAGAAGGTCATACGTACGTAGAGAGCACCGGTCTTGCTTAACAAAAACATTACAATATTCGTGCCCTTGTCGTCTGGGTGGTTCGAAAAGATGCCAGATGTATCTTCGTAAAGACAAGCTGTTATCCACTTTTTGGAGGCCAACAAACCGCCATCCTTCTCCAATTCCTCCAGTTCTAGGTTATGGTCCATTTTTGCAATGAAGACGCTAGCATCGTCTCGGACAAGCAAGATGTACGGATCGACTATGCTGGCATATTCGACTCGAGGTTCGGCACCTGTTTCCTCATCGAGCATGGGCACGATTTGACTTAGTCCGAAGTCTGTCGGACTCGTTAGCACATCCCTTATTGAGAAGTTCACGCCGTGTCGGCTCTTTTCTTACCTCCATCATAGCAGTGAACTGCAGTTTTCAGCACCTGTATTATTCTCATATGTCGGCCCATCGTTCCAGCTTCAATAGTAAAACCGGCAGCGGGATCAAATTCAGTCCCGGTTAGTGCCTCGAACCCAGCCCCCGTCAGAGCATACACATCCGATGTCTCGTAGCCATCGAGGTCCACTTTCGACACAATCATAAACCTATCTTGTTGTGTCGAATTGTCGTAATCCGCACCCAAAGAGGCAGCGCCCTTATCCGCCTGCAACGATTTTGGGATGGGTTTTTGAGCAGCAACCGTCCAAAAACCTCGCGCTTCAGGGAACTCAAACCGTCCAATGACGTTGGGCTGGACAGCTCTGTTAAGTATGGCAAGAGAACCAGAGTTGCCTTTCCCTACCGCGCATACAAGGCTAAGATCGCTCATTACACCGTCTTGATTTGATCGTTCTTCATTCTTTGGGCTCGAAACAGTGCCAAGGGCAAAATCACGTATTGGAGCAATACTGATTAACGAGTCGTGTATTCGAAAGGCGAGTTCACCTGCTCGCCCTCCTGCACTGTTGACGCCGTTTGTGGCCTGTTTTGCCGGCACGGACTCCTCGCCATACAAATCGTCATCGTCTTCCATGTCTTCCAAATCTTCGTCGTCCAAGTCAAGGTCAAGAGACGCTTCGAGCCGCTGTTTTCGCTTACCCAACTGGCCTTGTTTTCTAGTCCATCCGAGTACCAGAGAGTCTGAATCCTCACTTCCAACAAATAATGATGTCCGACCAAGCTTGTTAAGAGTGGTTGCGCGTGTTGGGACGAGATTTCCGCCAAAGTCCTGTCCAACTAATCGAACACTTAATCCTGAAACCGTACGGCCGTCAATCCTAAAGGTGATAAGGGCGAGTCGACCGGTGTTGAGCACCATTAGTAACTCCCCATTCTCGGCCGAGAGAACCTCAATCTGACAGCCTTCCAACATGAGTTCTAGCTCGGACTGGTCGATTAGGCTATATGAGGTGGCCTGCTTAGAAAAGGAGTTTACGCCGACACCATGAGTCTTGCCCGACTGGTCGATGTGAATCAACTCATTTGCGCCGATAAGTAAAGCTCCTCCAATAGGGGTAGGAAGCGCAAGTACGTGAAACAGATCCTGGGGTAGGCCGTTCACCGAGAGAATTGTCGTAGACGCCTTTTGCTCGAGGTCGAGTGTGAAAACCATGTACGATAGTTGATCCTTCAACCCTAGAACTGAAGAGGGAGAAGAGGTCGACGAAAGGATTCCAAATGTAGGTTCTCTATACTCATGTAGAAAGGCAATGTGCACTGGGTGGATGAGACTAGGATCAAGATTTGGTAGACGCAAGACAAATGAAGTTGAAAACGGTGTCTCTTGATTGCTGCTAGTTCCATTTGTGAGCGTAGTGGACTGCTCTTTTGCCGGGCGAGGACCGTCAAGCTCCTCATCCCAGTCTTGCATATCTACATCCTCCTCGACCGTCTTGAACTGAATGATGGCCAAGTTGCGCGCCCCAAACTTCAGAGCAGCACACCTACTTCCCGGGTCCATAGTCAAGAAATTGACATAATGACTCAGCGGCGTAGCCCAAGGAGCTCCCTGTTGGTCTTCTTGCTCGTAGTAATGAATCGATGTCGTCTGTATCGAGTGTTTCGCGGGATTCCATTCAACCATGCTCAGCTTAGCATCCTTGAAGGCAAGCAAAAGTGCATCTCCCCCCGAAAGCGATGACGGGTATTTGACCCTAGCGAGACCGGTCACTGTGCCAGAAATTGGGATCTCTGTGACAAGTACTAGCTTTGTGTGTTGGGAGCGATCGGAACGAACAAGGGCAGCATCGGCGCCAAGGAACGAGGCCTCGAGACCGTCGTCATCGTTGATGCGCGCATCGTAGGGCTGGTCAGAGGTGGAGGTCTGCAATTGCGCGTTCTGCGCGTTATCGACCTCGGCAGATACCAATTTCGTGCTAAAGATCTGGAGAAGAGAGGACTTTGCGACAACGACGTTATTGCTTTGCGCCGAGAGAAAGGGTAGGCTTAAAGAGTGCGTGACAGCCGTAGGAGGCGTCAACTCAGTATAGCACTGCATTTCAAAGGATTTTGCTGCATTTCAAGTTGTGTTTTGGGAGAGAGAGGTCGATAGGAACGTCTAGTCAGGGATACGAAAGATGCGCAGGTCAAGTCAACAACGAATTACCTATTGGCGACCAGGAAAGGTAGTGCTTCAATTATCAACTTGAAGAAGTCGAGCTTTCGCGACTCCATTGTTGAGTATTGAATTGGAGCTCCGAAGCAACAGCGACGCGAACGAACCTTATCAAGGTTAGTGCATCACTATACACGCTATAGAATAGCCGGTTAGTTCCTTATCGGAGACCGTAGTTGCTACATACATGCTACTCGTTTAAATGGGTATTCAACTATCGGTGTTTGGTTGGGCAGCATCAAGCAATTAATAGCTACGCCTTCACGTAAACTTGAATGTAGAGACAATCTCGCTGTCCAATGCGGTTGATGCTTCCTGCAAACTAGGGCGCTTTCCACATGAAACAGGCCGTTCAGAGCATTCCAATTCACTAGAGCAAAGCTAGCTTCTGGTCGTCTACCTATTGAGCTCCCCCATCTTTCAAGGTTTCTTAAGAATAAGAAGCTATCTCCTAAGGTGAAGATCCCTAGAACTTGGGGGACTGACAAAGTCATGGGCAGGACGTCCGGTTTCCGTCTTTATCTATGTGCATTTTCACCTCGTCATGAACTTGCCAACCCTTGTCATCAGTCCTAATTGTTTTATTTGCGAGCGGATCTGGAGCTCTATACAGGAAGAGCGAAACAAGACCTTGTAGTAATCTATTTATATGTTTGCTATCTCTATATACTCCATCATACTCTTTCCAGCCTGCAACTCGATATGGCGACGACTTCAACTTTCCCCTTCTTCAACCTTCCAGCTGAGCTGCGATCTGATATCCTGTCTCAGTTATTAATTGCACGACGGGGCATTGTGCTTCATAGTCGCACTATACTCAGTGGTTTGCCCGCTAACGCTATTTCCACGATCCTATGCATATTTCGTGTCAATGTGCAGATGTATCAAGAAGCATCGGCCATTTTCTACGGGCGGAATAGTTTCATTTTAAATGGGCAGAGCCACCGATTACCAGGACATCTTACGAGCCCCGGTGGTTTCCTGAGTGAGCAAGGGCAAGACGCGAGACGGAGAGTTCAGACTCTCTCCCTATACCTCACACGGATGGGCGGCGAGCTTGAGAATATTCTAGCGCCCGCCATATCTGACATGGCTTTAAGTGGTAGTTTGCGAACTCTCAGGATATATCTCGGCCAGCCGGGCTCACACCATTACACCATATCTCTCCCTAATATCATGGATAGGCTGCCATTCCAGTATGTACTCGCGAATCTGCGTGCATCTCTAGGTTATTACATCAGTTCTAACTCTGAATGTTATATAGAGCGCTCTTGAGGGTCTTGGCAGATCCGGATCTTAGACATGTCGAATTCTGGGTATGGGGAATCCACTGGGCGGTATTCTGCCCGTTTCATTCGAGATCAGAGATTCGGGTAAAGGGAAAGACGCCGGTCGAGTCGGTAGACGAACGTGGCCTCGCGACGATACGAGGCGTTTCGGACTGGGTTCAGCTTGACTGGGTCAAGATGGTAGAAACGCTTGGGACAGGTGAACGGATTCTTAAAGTTGACAATCCAGACATTTAAGTGCTAGGTACTTACAAACGTACTGGTAAATCAGCCTCATGAAATTTGCAAAGGTGAGTATCCCATCTTCATCTTCAGAACTTGAAGTTTTTAGGTAAATGAGACGGAAACCCAGATAAGAGAAAAACTCGAATGAAGGTTGTATACCTCACGGAAGGGTCAATGACACCATAAGGAACTGTCCAGGTAATAATACGCCAATGTATAGGAAACACCGTTGCTTTGCATAGCCGGTATGCCGTCCCTAGGAGAGAAGTTCGGTGTTCTTCCTGTTCAAGTCACAGCCAAATATGTTCCCGAGAGAAGATCTGGCAATGTTACCGGTTTCAAACCACGCGGAACAATTTGATCTGGGTACCGTGAGTTGTCGCAGGCCAAGAAAGCCGCCAAGCGAAATGTCTTCCTTCAGATATCGGCTCGACAAACCAGAACCGCCTTCGCAGAAGGGTGGCTGCATTTGCCCAGCCGGGCCCAGCCTCGCCAGCCTTCGGCAGTCCTCGTCGATCAGCTGTCGATAACCCGATTTCCTCGCGCTGGTACGGATGTATGAATTTTGTGTTGCAGTTCTCTCGAACATTCGCCACATCGAAAAGACCGCCCGGGGCTAAATAAGTAGCATCCTGCATACGCATACGTATGTACGTGTGTGTATGTGTGTGTGTGTGTTCGTGCACCACAGCCGCCAAGACAGTTTGCTTATTGCCTTGGCTTCCTGTTTAACAATCTTGGCCTTCCGGGTCGCGAGATTCCGATGCCAATCTCGTGACAAAACCAAAGTCTCGTATCATCTGATTGTAAGGTGTTTCTACTTGCCTACGTGGTCTAACGCCTGTTTTGACTCGTATGTTTGGGTGGACAGATGCCAGAAAGAACCAAAGTAAATCTGGTCTGTGGTTAATTCTCTGCTTGCGAACCGGACTTAACCGACCTCAATGTCCGCCTTACTATGATACATGCACACGTATATGCAACGGACTACGGATGACTTACATGAAAGATGTGCCCTTTTTGCTTGGCATTTCGACTGAGAGGACCGAGCGGTGAAGATGAGGGAGGTTGCATAGAAGTTGATAGACGGATGCGCTCCCCGTGTGAGGCTGGCCTGGATCCTACAGCTTGTCGGAGATGGGCACCTATCTCTATCACTGTACAGCCTGTCAATTCTTACTTCTTATCGGTGATGATAACCACTGCGAAACCAAGTTAGGTATTTTCGGTCAGTGGTCTCATGCAAAGTACTAAGCTTCAGAAGCAACCTCTGCGACTACTTGTGCCTCATGGGGATAGGCAGATAAGTAGCACCCTCTTTACCCTGTGCCCAGGTATTTTAGATTATCAATATATTGTTCTTATGACGAAGAGAGAGTCTTACAGTTCAGCGACATTATGTTTCTTTAGCTTTTAAGCATATTTTGCAAGCCTGCCATCCAACGTCTTGCCCCTTTAGCAAGCTTGACACACGGGAAATAAAATATACACGGACTATCTACGTAGATACCATCACACCCGCCGAGCCTCAACTTCCCTGCTTAAGCGAAACAGCTAGATCTTTTATCTCTTAAGTATTTTATCTATATACATAGGTATTTAGTAGAGATTGGGCCAGATAAGTTACTTTAGGTAGCAGTGTAACGTTTGGATCGGACTCCGAAACACCTCAATTTGGCGGGTTACCCACCCGCACAGGGCTTAACAAAAATGCCTCTCTTCTTTTTCCTCCTCTCTTTTGGGTACCTACATCTTACCGACATCCCATCTAACTAAGCTTTAAGCCACATACGTGAGAGCCATTCACTCAACCGTCTCTGGGAACTATACCTTAGACGGTGTATTTAGTCGGATTCAGATGTATTTCCTTCACGTCTAGGTAGGACGTAAAGTTTACCCTATCAGTAAGAAAATAAGCAAGTTCCTTGTTATTCAGACAAAGCTTGTAGCCTGGCAAACGTATCAGGAAATCCAGACAAGTACACAAGCAAACATCCAGTCAGTAAGGGTGTGCGAATTTGTGGTGAGGGGAGTCAGTCAGAGAGATGTAAGTAAGGGAGGTGATGAGACTCAGAGTAT
>Ga0247782_1000069_pt1 | contig 148408 bp, 113 predicted proteins | sample UWRJL019104C5_FD_179928 | JGI IMG/M metagenome (GOLD analysis project Ga0247782, IMG submission 179928) | Plant litter microbial communities from Arlington Agricultural Research Station in Wisconsin, United States - UWRJ-L019-104C-5 | ecosystem: Environmental > Terrestrial > Plant litter >... | reverse complement strand
CCCCGACCGGACCCCTGGCGAACCAGCTACCTGCCACATAGCCACAAGGTCGAACCCCTGTCATCCTGGGCGCCCTAAAGCGGAAGACCCGAACGACAGGCGGTACTCACCACGAGGAGGCACGGTACAGGCTGACATACAGCACACCTACCTCGGGAGATCTGGGGGGATAGTATACTGTGGCCCCCAGACTGAGTCCCTTGTTCGTTTTTGCATTTGCACCCGTTTCCCACACTCCAACTCCCCAACACCACGAACAAACAGAACAGCTCGACGACTAAACTCGCCATTTGCCTGGGAATACACCGCCCGACGACATCATCTTTGGACTAGGAACCAGCGGGAAACCAACGGGTGCTTATAACGCGCTGGGGCTTGCGACTAGGACCCGGGAGCGGATGGAGTCGGACGCACGAACATTTGGAAATTGGCGAGGCCCATGAAGCACCAGAAGGATCAGTGGTAACCTCGGGCCTGTGTACGACCGTTAGGTGGTGCGACAAACCGCCACGAGACAATGTCGAGGAGGCATCCCGTCGCGCCTTTTGTCCGTACCTTATTACTCATCGCCAGTCTTGTTCGTGCCCATGGTCCTAGTGCATTATGGCTTGAGCCATCGCTGAAATGGCAAGTCTGATATATCATCGCAACTGCGCTGGAGTGGCCTGTAAAGTTAACCGTTGATTAGGTATGGTATCGATGGCAACTGGTCGTCGACAAGCCTCTTTGTGGGCGAGCCCGCCCAGGAAATCGACGTCCTCGTGAGTACGAGTATCTCCGAGCTATGGGTCATAGAAACCAGTGGGTGTGGGAGTAAGTATCTTTCTCATAGTCCGTTGCGTCGTAGAAGCAGTGTAGCCACTAGAACTTCTACTTGCTATCGAATGTCTACTCTCATCGACTTCATATCCTTCTATTTCCTCTCACTTGCTGACTGTCCTGTGTAGGCCCTCTCTGCAACGATGACCGCGGAGGCGTTTTTAATAGGAGTGCCTCAAGCAGCTGGTCGCCTATGGGACTATGGCAGCTTGGGCTGAGATCATCAGGCGTTCATGCCAATGGCGATTATGCGATGGAGACGGTGGTGGTTTACGACAGTGTCCAGAGATGGCAGACTACCTTGAACAAGTTACTCGTTGCTGGCATTAATGATACGGATCCCTACCAAGGCTTCTTCGGTCTAGGCATCACGCCGGGGAACTTTGGCGGTGTCGTCGCCCAAGGCCCCATCGCGTCCATGGTTGAACAGAGCGGTATCATACCAAGCCACAGCTATGGTTACACGCCTGGCGCCTATTATGGTAAGTCCTTATGGCGGGTAGTAGGAAACGCCTGACCGTCATTGAGTGCTGACAGAGATCCTAGCTGGAACCAGGGGTGTCCCAATGTCCCTAACATTGGGTGGCTATGATGAGAATCGCTTCGAACCTCACGATGTCCAATTTAGCCTAAACGCCACGTCCAGACAACCGCAAGCCTTGGTGAGAGCCATCACAGCCTCTGTGTCGGATGCTAAGCAAGCGCCCTCCACATGGTCGACGCCATCGATGGCGTTGTCATCCTTCAACGAATCCGTGACAGCCCTGATTGACAGCTCGACGCCTTACCTATGGCTCCCGCTAGCTATATGCGACCGTTTCGCTAGCGCCCTTAATCTCACTTGGAATGAGACTTTCGGATTGTATATGTTCTCGAACCTTGACAACCTGCAGCGTTACAAGTCGGCGCCCGACCTCTCTTTTACCTTCACCTTATCCAGCGCAGACAACAGAGACAATTTTGGTTCCCCTTTGGACGTACCGGGCATTGTCAACATCACGGTTTCGTCAAATGCATTCATACAGACCTTACAATACCCATTCGGAGGCCTTATGACCTACGGCTCAGAAGCAATCCCGTACTTCCCTTTGAAACGCGCCGAGAACGGAAGCGAGGCTATCATAGGACGTTCATTTCTACAAGAAGCTTATATCATCACTAACTATGAGACAAGCAAATTCTCGCTACACAAGGCTCAGTTCCCCAACAATCCGTTGAGAGATACGTCAATTCAGACAATTCCGACTTCGCCAAACAGTCCATATCCCGGACCGCCTCCTGCACCAGAAGAAGGCCCCTTGATGACAAAAAACGAAATAGCCGGCATTGTCGTAGGTTCTCTTCTAGGGATTATAGTGATTGTGACGACATTTGTTCTCGTAAGGCGCAGACACCGGGCTAAGGATGAAGTGAATGAGAATGAGACGGAGGAAGACAAAAGATATTCTACCGCAGAACCGGATTCGCCCATCAGTCCTGCAGCAATGACTTTATTCCGGATGAAGACGCGAGCCAAGAATTTCCCGAGAAAGTCGTCGAAGAAGGAGGAGTGCAAGAAGGAAGAAAAAACAGAGGTAGATGTTGAGGCCCAAGCTCACGAAGTAGGTGCGGACTGCAGCCATGAACGCTACGAGATGCCGGCGCCCCCGTTGCCTGTTGAGCTCGATGCTACCGAGACGGTGTCGAGCGCATATTTCGCCAATCCTAAGGGGGAGGATATGCTTAGTCGTCAGAGTTCCTACGACCGGCCGAAAGAATGGGCTCGCCCCCTTGCGGGTCCTCCGAACCCTACCGGCGCAAATACTAAAGCCGCACATGTACCCCCACCAATCGACGTCCACTACCGGCGTCCGAGTGTCGATAACCCCTCGCCCACTTCAAACCCATCACAAGATTATACTAATAGGATCCCATCTCCCATAACACCCCCAAGTGACGGCTCAACCTACCTCGGGGACTACCCCTCGCCTATAGCCGGCTTCTTTCCGGCTCGGACCCTTTCGAGATCTACAGTTTCTAATCCTACCATGGTTTATACGCCTCCATCACCAACAAGTGCGAATGACCCAACAACCCTTGGGCGCTCTGTATCCTCAGTTGCATCTACCAGTTCTCAGGGAACGAATGTCAATTCGTTGCCTTCACACTCATTGTCACTAGCACCAATTCAGCGAACACCGATTGACTCCTCACACGTCGTCTGTCTAGGACCCTTACCGGACAATGTTCGGCTCCCACACCAATTAATGATGCAGCGAAACCCGGGCGCCCAGCTCCATGGCATTAGCTTGCCCCCTATACCTCCAATACCTCAAATGCCCCCCATTCTTTCCGAGAATAACTCGAGGAGACAGTCTACGGCTGATACGCTGGGGAGTAATTATACGCTCGAGGAGGAGGCCAGGGCAGCGGCGACTCGAGAAGCCGCAGCAGCATTCCAAAGAATAGACGGCTTCGATATTGTCCACGTTCCACAGATGGCCCACCAGCGCTATAGCTGGGAGGAGGAACAGTGATAATAGCCTCTGGTCTGCCATACGGAATCGTGAATTCCGGACATTCATGTACCCTGGATCCCATCTCGCAGGACGCATTCTTTCTGCTTCTCTTTTTACTTTCTTTCCCTTTTTCATTCACTTCAGAAGGTCTCGTTATTTGTCTTTCAAACATATACCTTGAGGAACAGGCATTTTTCTACTTCTTTAGGCTAGCGTCGGAGTTTAAGGGTGTCAGGCTATGATTGTTGATTTCTGATAGCCATCTGGAACATCTCCCTATGAATATGACCGGGCTTAAAAACGAATGGGCCAAACAAGGGCATGGGGCGGCGTTTGTGGATGAGACGCCTGGAAAGCGCATTCCTAGAGGGGATGACACGAAACTGCTCGCTTACAAACTTGAGCATTATATACCTCTGTGAGATAGAGCCTGTGGCGGCTTGGTTAAGCGGATGCGTGAGGCTGGGGCTATTATAAGCATGAAAGAAACTTGACCTATGATTGCAGAAACGAAGAAGGGCTGCGGGATTCGGCGGCATAGTAGCGCAGGACGATACGCCCGGGATGTGTGATAACTACTACCTACTTAGAGACCGGCGGCAGATTTGACCCTATATAGCAAGATATGAGAAGCAATAAGCTCTCCAACCCTGAATAAAGAAAAAAATTCGAATGAGATACTATGAGATACATACATCTAGGTGACGTTTAGTAACGTGAGCCAGCAAGTTGTGAATCGCATTATCAAGGACTGCCTACCTGTGGATTAGATATTGTAGGTGACAGTCAGCCATATCCTTCAGCCAATGAGCCTCAATATACACGGGAGAAGAACAAATGAATCAATATGTAGCCCAGGTCTAGAGACATAAAACAACGAGAAAGAAAGAAGACCACAAAAAAAAGGGGGGGAAAGAAAACGTACAACACCAGGGATTCGCTGGTCGTCACCGACCCAACTACTGATCTGGCACTCACTAGCTTGTCTATGGGAGAGCGGACGGGATCCCGAATTCTCTAGTAGGTATGGTCGTACGTGATAGAACGTGCGGGTTATTTCTGCCTTTATAGGTACTGCTGTAGTGATGCTCTTGGGGATGAGAATGTTGATGTGATGTGGTTTAATTCCGTCCGATTTGGTTTGGCTCAAATGGATAGGTGGGTGTACCGCTGACTTTATCTACCCTGTGCTTGGATTCAGGTTTTTCTTTTGTTTTTTTCTTGGAAGGCTGTCATATATCTTGGTAGCATACTGTAAGTTAGGTGTTTGAGTTGGTACTTAGACTGAGTGAGCAGGATTGAGTGCTTGACGGACGGACTGACCTAGGCTAGGTTGGGAACAACGTTATAACCACTACAACAGACCAATCGACTATTGGACAAATGTGGTAAAAGATATAAATCATAGAACACCTTGCTTCTTACTATCTACACGGCAAACAAGCCAACAATGCATTATAGAACAAGACCAGAGACGTCCTGAACACAGCTATTTAGAAGGAAATAAAAGCTGGCTAGAAAGATAACGCAAAAATTAACCTTCGACTAATTAAAGCAAAAACATTGCATGCTCTGCAGATAACAGGCGACGCAACTGTTGGTCTTAGTACTACAATAACAAAAATAATTACTAATGCAGGACTAAACTGGCTACTATTTAACCATAAGTTTTAAGTTAATTTTTTATATTACGTTTCTCTGCTTAGACTTCTATTGTGAGTAATGCTTTTTTATAATGTAGATTATAGTAGTTAGCATAATTGTTTTAAGATTAAATTTAATCTGTTAAAAAAACTATCCGGCCTGTCTTTCAGACAAGGACTCTTTACTGCATCGCCAAAGTCCTCCTTTATTCGATCCTTCAACACATATTTAACAAAAGACATCAAACTAACTACTCAGAAATTAAAAGATACTTCTATTTATAGATGGATGGATAGGTGGGTGGTATGGGAATATGCGAGTTCGTTTTGAAGTTTTGTGGTTAGGACCTTATCAAGCCCTCGCGCGCAGATGTTCGCATATAGCTAGCCTGGATAGCTTTTTGTAATAGATTGTCGCATAGTACATGTATTGTGTGAATGACTTTTGTAAACAGTAATTTTGGTATTGAGCGGACGCTCCGCAAGCAGTCAGTCTTTGATATCAAATCCCATGGCTGCTAATCAGAGTACCCGTTTATCAGGCATGGTCTTGTAGGCCTGCTTTGTTTCTTAAATAGGCGGACGCAGAGAGAGATAGAGACTAAATAGCTGTAATACTGTAAACGCCATGTCAATAGAGAGTATGTCCCCAAGCAATAGCCCCCGAGGAATAGGAGTCATAAACTTATTCGTACCTATGCTTACTTGACCGACTAACTAAGTATACACAACATCTTATCGTGTAGTTGCCTAGTAACAACCAGCGGACTAGCTAATAGCTATCTGCCCAGACACGTAAATCACACAGACTAGACGCATAGTAGGGAGCATGAACTACGATTTCTCAGTCTTCCAACGAGCTGCCGTCCCGGATCCAATAACAACGACAGTCGATAGAACCGGTGAATGCTACTAATTAATATACCTAACGTAATATTAGGGCCTGGGTTAAGCCAAAGCACAACCGCTCGCCTCCTGCTCCTGGGAAGAAGTAGAGATAAAAGGGTAAATAGCCTTACAGAATCTCTTGAGTTATTTCATAGTGGGATGGACTAGAAAGTGAGTAAGTATAGGTGGGTAGGCAGGTGAATAGATAGATGTTTACTCACTTACACGTGTGTCTACTTACGCGGGAAGAGAGAGGGAGGGGATTTGGTGTATAGTCTACGTATGTAATGTATCCGATATTGAGTAAAATATAGATGTTATATGCATCGGTCATACTGCTGTTTGAACCCTACAGCTTATATTGTTCAAAGAGAAGGACGAACAGAAAAGTTGTCTAGCTGTCTGCTTTCTCAACTAGTTAGTGATCACATATCGAATTCTCTTGTCTTGCTTCTCGAGGGAAGGCATTAATAAATGATAGCTTCAAGAGTAGCAAGTAACATGTAGTGTATCTTAGTCATGCGCACGAAGGGTATCTGAAAAGTATAACACGACGGTCGCCTCATGAATTAGATGGTGTAGTTGTGTTAGTAAAAATAGTGAGTGTATGTATGTATGTATGTATGTAGTATTCTATAGGACAGGATCTGAACTTTCGGACTTAAATCGTTCGTTTTGATGCATACCTAGGCATATATACATATACGTAGTTGGTCTTCCAAGATATATATCATGTCTGTTGCGTCTTGATTGATGTATGTATGTTAGATGGACGGAGAACACTGCATTACACATGTTCATACAACACGGCTAAAGCCTGTGTCCGTCTACTACAGCTTTTCTGTTTCTTACTTCGATAAGGTCGTTCTAGACATGAAGCTTCGCGATATATAGGTATACACTCACTAGGTAAAGGGGTCTCTTAGGTAAACATGATAATGCATTCTAAACCATCCATCTATCTAAATAAACCCACACAACATGAGAGAAGAAAGCAAAGCGCAGAAAACCAATAGCGCAGTTAGGAATCGAACCCAACTTCACACTTATACTAACCTCTCTGGCAGACTGTCACAACATGCTGCATATTTTAAGTATGCCAATAATTTCAAGGCAACATAACCTAACCTAGTCCTTAATAGGCTAGCTGCCTACACTATGCTGTGCAACACCAATAAAGAAAAGAACACAAATAATACAGCAACAAAGAAAGGTATTGGGGGAAAAAAATTCCTGATAATAAATAAATAAAGAGGTAGAGGGTAAAAAGGAAGGAAGATTTATTGAAAAAGAAGGGTCTGGCCGGGGATTGAACCCGGGACCTCTCGCAAATGATGCTTTAGGGTGAACCCATATATATCTATATGCCCTAAGCGAGAATCATACCACTAGACCACCAGACCGGTGAAGCAACCCAGACAACTTGTGATTGGACATCCCAAGTGTGTGCCTTGCTGGTTGGAAACTCGGGGCGCTAGAATCGTATATGATTAAAGCATGTGGAAAGTTTAAAATGACATTGAGCTTAGTGCGAATTGTGGATAGTGGGACGCGGACGTGGAATCACGGGATTGGGTAGCGAGATTACGAGCTAGGGTTGCAGGGTCGTGTTCTGTTTGAACGGACTAAATGGGTTGGGGCGGATGGGGGCTGGGTCTTGAGTCAGTAGGCCTTGAACGGGCTTTGGGGCCGAGGAGGACAGATATCATTCAGCAAGTTTAAATAATGCACAATCACATTTTGCTCAGGCATCGGTCTAGATATTGCTAGAAAGTAAAGTGATCAATTAAGCGTCAAAAGTAATTAGACTCTTCGACTCAAAATGAATCGAGGTAGACATCAAGAAGTGAATTCAAATCAGATAAAGCGTCTTGTCAGCGAAACAACAGCCTTCACATCGCCTTCCCCTTTCCCTTCCCCTGTCCATCACCACCAAGTGGTGGGAATTCATCTTCACTGGACTCAAATCTAGCCATGGCCTTTCTGCTTTCTTCTTCAGCTAAACTCAGTTGTAGCGCCAATTCTAGGTCGTCATCTGCAACAGCGAAATCTTGTATGGTTGCTCTAGATGAAGAATCGCCACCCTGGACCAAAGGCGTATGGCTTGATGATGGCGAGCTAGATGGCGAACGCTTGCCTCTCTTCTCTTTGAACGTGATAGGACCGTCAAATTCTCCTGAGCTATTGCCTTTCGGGGAGCGCCCGAGGTCGTTGACGCCTTCTAACAACGACAGCCGAATAGCTGTTTGTATCTGAAGTTCGTATTCGCTCTCATCTAGCGTCTCAGCCGTTGGTGGACTAAGATCAGTCACACTCGGGTCAGGGGTGACGGCATCCATACTTCCAGTTGTGGAAGTCGTGTCCAAGTCTGCAGCAGAGGCAGTATCACTCGCACTTGCTCGCCGCTGCTCATCAAGCAGGAACGACTCCTGAGATATTATCTCTGCATATTGAAGTGCTTCTTCTTCAGTCATGTCGCTAATGCCAACCCCGAAGCGGGATCGAAGACGGGCCTGTTCTCGGGCCTTATGACGTCGCTCGTTGTGGAGCTCTTCCGCCTCAGCTGCGATGTAGCCTTTAACTCCACCACCATGTCGTCGTCCGCCAAGACGACTGTGGACGTCAGAATGTCTGAGCCTTCGTTTGCGGCCGGGAGCCTGGTTCGAGGAGCTATAAGCCCAGTATCGCACTATTGTACCAAAGGCTACGATTCCGTGAAGAACAGTTGGATCCGGGTCAAGGTAAATAGCACCCACGGCAGAGAAGTTCGTGTTGGTCAGGGTGGGATTCAGAGTCAGGAGATGACGCGGCATGCGGCCTGGCGAACGGGAATTCAAAGTACGGACTGGGTCCAGTGTGGAAGCCAGGGGATCCCAAGCTTGAACTAGTCCATCACTTCCGCCATGGACCAAATAAAGAGCTGAGAGGGCTAAAGAAGTGACCTCGGGAGACTCGGTTTGGATAACGCGAACTGGGAAGATGCCATCGCCGTTATGGCGCGCTCGCATATTCCAGAGGACGACCTTTCCAGTATTGGTACCTACACCAATCAGCCTTCCTCTGCGTCCCGGAATATCAGAAGGCGATTGTCCAGATGGGGTGGCAGGGCCACTAGCCGAGGGACTGGAAACATCCTTCAAGGGATCTTCGAAGGATGCAACCAATGCCATAAGTGAATTATCGACAGCACTGGTAGTAATCGTAACGTTGCCTACATCTTTGGAGGTAAACGTAGTCTCCAACCAATCGTCTGGTCCCAGTGTCAAGGGGTTGGGAATCGGCGAAGCGGGGTGTTTAGCTGATGACGACAGGACATGCTTGAGTAGAGGAGAGCCTGACGAATTGGGAGAAGTAGACCTGACGCTGCCACTGCCAAATATGGATTCGCGGACTACCGGTAGTGATGGCGATTCCGTAGCTTGGTTAGAAGTGGCACTTGATTGCGTTGGGTTTACCATACTCCGCGTGAAGCGTTTCAGGGACCAAGGTCTCTCCTCGTCCAACCCGCACTCGACAATGAAGAAACTTTCCCCTGCGTCGAGTCCCTCATCGCCAGCAAAATCGACTTCCAGTCTTCGACGCATGTCCCAGCCATAGCACACTTTTCGGAAGTGCGCAGGTTTATAACGAAGAAACTTTTCGATCTCTCGCGCCTCAGCCACTATTTGGTCCTTGGTCAAGTTCATAGCATTAGAAGGAGACTTGGGGGAGTAGGCGCCGCGAACGGCATTTCTTCCCGACTCATCGGGCCGTGCTTGCCTCCGAGTGGCTTCCACAAGGTGCCAGGAAGTTGAACGACCAGTATGCCATGCGAGTTTGACGATATCGTCGGCTTTGCTCTTGGTGGCAGGCGGAGTCGGAGGCTGTGTCATATAATATACTTCACCCAAAGCATTGAGAGCAACCGCCCAAACGCGGTTCAGAGCTTTCCTCTTTTGGCTGTAACTGTCATCGACCTTGAGAGCGATAATCGGTACGCCAGGACTAAGCACCCAACGAGCAGTTATCTCGCCAGGGGCATATCGCGGAATTGACGGATCGTAACCAAGGGCGTAGGCAGTCACAACGCCCAATGTTGATCCAGTCATAATACCCACCATGGACCTGGTGACGGTAGGCACAGCAGACGATTTGGCAATCCACACAGAGCAAATACCCTCGGAGAGCTCGGGAACCTTGGGAATATCTGGATGGGCTTCAATAAACCCGGTTTCTTGACCAAGGTATTTCCCCCTATATTCTCCAGTCGGGCGAAAGAACACACGACCCCCTGGGAATCCTTCGCCTCCAACAAGACCATAAGGCTGGCTGACATCCATGACATTGGGCGCAGCCGCTGGCCCTTCTCCTATGCCGTAAGGGATGAGCATCGGCATGACTTCATCTAGCTGACTAAGGGTGAAAGGGTCATCGAGGCCCCATTTTTCGACTTTGCCCACTGTAGGGTCACTTGCACTGCCGACGCCTAGGTCGCCAGCGCCATGGATAACACGTGGTGGTTTCTTGCCATTGGGCTTGAAGGTGGCATGAATATGCGTAATGACAGATGGCACCTTCGTGTTGTAGGTCAAAACCGCCGTAGCTTTCTTGCCAGTGTTGCTGGCGCGTGTCGATGTACCGAGTCCTCCCGAATTCGCTCCAGGCTTTCCTCTGGAGAGACTGCGGAGAAGTCGCGTCCTCAACAGGTATTCGCTGCGCCAAGAGGCATGTGGAGTAAGCCGTGTAAAGACCCGCACTTCGGAGCGAACGATATCGTCGTCGTCCTCGCCCCATGCAACACCCTGTGACTTCTTACGAGCAACCAAAGCATCCTGTGCGGGGAAGAAGCGCTGAAAAGCCATGCGCCAGGTGTGAGGTGTGGTGACCAACGAGTAGAATCGTTTGGACACCAGGGCCACGGCGAAGTGCGAATCGGGGTGCAAATGCGAGAGGATATGCGTTAGGATCTCTATTGCAAAAAATTAGACACTGACGCGTTTGACCGTAAAGTATATGTTCAGAGAAGCATACCGTTGGGAAAGTCAGTAAGGTTGACACCAGCTGTCTCGCCGTCGGCACGCTTAATAACTTTGAAGCCTAGTGCTTGTCGCGGAACAGAAGGCGTCAATGCATTCTCATATTCATAAATCCGTTGGCCAGCGAGTAGAGGCGACCCAGTATCAGCAGAGGATTGATCGCGGACGTTCAGTCGGCGTAGTCGTGCTTCGAGGAAGTCAGGGTCAACAGCATGTTCGAGTGAACCGAGGGACTCGCTCTCGCGAACGAGCCCCGGTGACACGGACATGCTGCCGTCTCGTTGTTGTAAGGGGCTGCAAATTGAGCCACTCGCATCATGCTGGGGGCCATATTGATCGGAAGATTGGGAAGATTGGGAGAAGGTTCGTTGTTGAGTCTGTGTCGAGACTTGAGAGGGCTCTAGTTGCATAAAGTAGTGTAAATGGAACAAGGGGGTGGTTTATGATGACTGTGCAATAACTGATAGCACAGCCGAAGATCAGGGTTGATGGGTTACTATGAGATTCTGCTGTATTTTGTATGCGCGTAGAAGCAGGGTCGATGGAACCGTTATGTGGACTTCATTCAAGGTAGGGAGGAAAATTGAACACTCATGAGTCGGAAATTACCTGCGATTTTCCTGTCATCTACTAGGTATTTATGTAGCAGCTAGCACGAGCTACATCCTGTTACCACGCGGTTCTTACTCAAGTTCTCAGCCTAACTCTAATTGGGTAAGAAATGTGGCAAGGTTCTGTGGCTGGCTAGCAACCTTACCTACCTACCAGGGCTGTCTCGGAGATAATGTGGCTTGACTTGTATCAAATTGGGAGATACAGGATGACGACAGAGGCCCATCCATGCGCTTACAGTGGACTAGGTTAGCGGATTATCGCAAGCAAACGACAAGCTCCGAAAAGCATCTGCCTGGTTGAGAGCTACGCGTCCTAGTCATCCTGCAGACGAACACAATCTACATAAGGCTGAATTTCCTCCTTCTCAATCGTAGGAGCTTCGACGGAATTCCTCGTGCTTAGGACCAAAGAGTCGATTTCCTTTATCTGCCCAACCAACATAACGTACTTCTCAAGTCCTGTCAAGACAACAAAGCGAAAATGGACATCTCAGATTCCTTGTACGTCTTCCACTCCAAGCATGCTCAACTACGAGCTGTATCCATGTGCCCGATTATGTACCCCTTCTCAATGGTACCGTGATGGGCTACCCTAATGGTATTTTAAAGGTTGCGAGATTTTGATTGCGCTAACACGCTTTGTATCGCAGCCGAATCGTCAACCTCGTCGTAGGTGTGATTATGATCTTGGGAGGCATATCGCAGTTCTTCCACCCCAGTTTGTACGTTTGCGCCTCCTTTTCCGACCATGCCAGGGACATGGTATCCCGCAGCCTAGACACCACCTATGCGGGGAGCTCTCGTAATGCATTGCAATATCCTGGGTCTATGGGGGCACAGGCAGCATAAAAAAGGGATAGGAAGAGTTATAGGCTAACGAGAACACCAACAGCCAGTCCGTCGTCGTCGGGGTGTACGTGATACTATTCGGCGCTTTCGTCGGGCTTCTCGAGTTCCAAATTCCGCCGCAAGTATCGCGATATGCATCCTTTATGTTCTCCTTCATCGGTCGCGGTCTCTGTATGTGCCTATCCGTTGTCTTCTCTCCCGCTACGTTTCTTATATCTCGCGGCATAACCATTGTCCATTTACTGACAGACTGCAGTCTACATTTTCGTCGGCTCAATCCTGCTTTCATACCACTGGTCACGCTACGTCGCTGGCGCCATCATCGGACTGACAGGCCTGGTATATGCGGGACTAGAGTTCGTGCCCTCGATCGAACCACCGGCCAACATGCGCGAGGCCGATCAGGGCTGGGGTGCCGAGCAGGTGTAATGCCTAATCGAACCATACATACCTACTGGAAAGGCATTATCCTTCTGACCCGGTTTATGATTCGTCCTTGTATTCGCGAAAACGGTTTTGCCTCGCGCAATTGTATATCTTGCAAAATCAAACTTCTACTTCCGGGAAGGGAAGGGACTCTTGGGACTGGAAGACTGGAGAATCAGGCTTCGCTGGAGACTCATTCTAAGCGTAATAATTAGGGGAGCAATTGTTTTGTCCACACTGTTGGACTGGCTCTGGTAACTGCTCTAGAAGTGGGCTAATTCAGTGCTGTAGGCGAAACCGCTAACGGATCGCAGCTTTGCTGTCTGTGATGTACTTCTAAAAATTCGGTGCAGCTCGAACAACTAAGGAAGAAATAATATATCATCGTCATCTCGTCGATATAAGGGCCCGATACCCAGTATAATACATGGTCAGGAATAAGTGGTGAACACGGACTTTGTAAGGATCTAATTGTATTGACAGGTTAGTACTATTGAGGGATGAAATCAGCTTCCACATTGTAGGAGTCTTCTAGGTACTGTCTCTGTCGGACATACGCTTGTATGGGGCTGACTTAACGTTCGCTTTCTTATGCTTTTGTTACCTGCCGTCGCTGAGCCTGAGTGCCATATAGTCGCTCCTTTAACATCGGCATGGTTATACGCTTTCTTATAGAACGCGCAGTAGACTCGAGCGATACCACTGAGTTAGTCCGCGTATAGTGGCTTCAAATTATTTTCAAAAGCTTCGTATGATATCCGTTTTGAGGTGACCAGCACAAGCCCATCCGCATTTGTTCTCAAATATCACGGCCCCCTGGACAGTGGTGACTTTAAAGATATTAAGCTCGCCCGACGTCTATATGGGTCTAAGAGATGGAGAGAATCTAAGCACAGTAGGCAGTTATGACTCCTACCCAATGGCCGTGTTTTCTACTTTGTTTATAAGGAGCCCACGGTTCGGGTAGTCGGACATTGTTGTCTCACGTTTGCCTCGCCGCTAGCGTCTTCGATTGTCTACATAACTGAGTCGCCAGACTTGGAAATATTGCGTGTTAATATTTGTCACGATATCCGTTGTTGTTCTATTGTTATCTTGAATAGCAACGACAGAGGCTAATACATTCGCTGAGGCACAAGAGTGGTAGATCCCTTCGCATCTATGCCAGAGAAGTGAGATTTTTCAAGACACACAGGGCTCCGACTCTACAGACTTATTCTTCTGCTAACACAGATTTCTTACAGTGCTGCAGAGGCTTCTTCTTCCAGTGTTAGTCGCCCCTAATTTGCGATAGAAGTACGACCTTTTAAGTCTAAGCTGTGACGTTGCTTACGTTGCAGCCGAAGCAAAGGGGATTGATCAAGTAATTAATTGTTGCACAGAGATGTCGCATTCTGCGCTCCCACGCTCTTAATACCTATCCTGCCCTACCCTAATCACTTGTGCTTCACTTCGCATCGCCCCGTTGCCGTGGCGCTTTAGCGAAGCGGTGGCGGAAGGTAAGGAAAAAAGAAATGCCTAGGCTTTTGCCTGCAAGATTGCTGCCTAGGTAGTAGTGTTGCATTTCGATGTGTTGTGCTTATGTGATCCTAAAAACAACCATTTCTAGGACTGGAACTGGAACTGGAACTGGGACTGGGACTCACGCGGTCACCCTAGCTACATACTTACCTACCTCTGCATATCTGCTCAAGTTAGGTACTGGTTTTTGGTTACGTAGCTAATGCAAGTCAGCCAGACCGCCAGACTACATATCTCCCAAATCTGTAGCCTCACGGATTGGTTGGTCAATCTGATATCATACTCTCCAAAAGTCAAGATCGAAAAAAGGACGATGCAACGCTGAAAGAAGAGATTCCGGGTTGAGGAAGTTAAGGGTAACGTTGGATATTCTCCGTTTCGTTGCTCTGATCTCTGCTTACCGGGCTCTGAACGGAGGAAAAGAGAAAAGGGGATGGAGTGGCCAGTACCTAACCTGAGTAGCTTGTTGAAAACCCCAGTTCTAGATACCATCCACGAAAGATCAGGTGCTTGACGAAGGTAGCTTTTCCTAGGTGCGCAACGTAAAAGAAAAAAACAGATAGATAACTTTTTTCTGTTTTATCTTTTCTATCTATCGCACGCCAATAGGGGAACATTTTAACCCCAACCCTGTCTGCCACATGACGATTTGCGGGACAACCCAGGCCCTTTTTTTTTTCTTTCTGCGTTTGCAATCCTGTTTTTCTTCGCTTGCCTTTATCGATGCGACTGATACAGACGGTACATCTAATCTTGGACAGTTGGGCAGCCGTCCCCATGTCATGTCACGTACCTATCGAACTTCAAGCATTAAAAGGAGATAAGGTAAGATAAGTAGACGCGATGACACTGTGATGAGAATGGGTGCTCTTTATCTTTTGGGCATGATAGGTATAGGTGGCTATTCAGACCGTTAGACACGGACAGTCCTGGGATGTGGCGCCGTCACGCGGTAGCCAACAGTCGAGTAGATTTCTGGGCTTTGAAGTGAAAAGAAGGCAGCAAAAGAATCCTAGAAATTGAACAGATTCTGAGATTATCAATTTTGTCGAGAAGTAGACGATAAAGCGATTTTATTCAACTGGGTTAGCTATTTGGTCATAGGCAAGACGACATGAAACTTTTCTCTGCCGCGCCTACCCCGGTCTAACATATATAGTTGAAATGGCGAATACACGACTGTGCCTCGTGAATCACGGGCTACCACTCTACCAAGATATTTCCCCCCTTCCCCTTCCCCTCCCCCACTAAAGCCGGATCTGTATGTGTATCTGCAGCCTGCGTATAGAGAGCTACGGCATGTGCCATAGCCCATGGGGGATAGCGGTACATTTGTACAAGGAGGTCAAGTTCAAGAAGGAACAGCGAGAAAAAGTCAAAATACCGGTATAGCTATCTACTTTTTTTCTATGAATCCTTAACTGGGGACGGTACCACTCGGCTTATTAGGCTCCGGACCTGAGGTCGTTCTGCTTCCGCAGGTAGATTGGAGAAATGAGTAGACAACGACGATCTTTTGTGTGGGGAACCCATGTAAAGCCAACTACGCAGCAGAAAGAAATGGCAGTTTAGTAGGTAGGATATGTACATACAACGCCCGGCCGTCCGCTGGGCTTCGTAAGTATTGAAAGATGATGGCTCCCGGCGAGTTCGACCTTAATCTTGTGACGATCATAATCGCGTTTCTCGGCTAGATAGATAGATAGCAGTCAACTGCCTGGGTTAGGATGGATACTTACTTTATGTATAAGCACCTTTCTGATATGGGCCACTATGGCAGTCGGCTGACCCGCGTACATCTTTTGCTTGACGAGACCGGCAGCTCTCTTTCTCTCTATCCCCTGGAATGCAGCCAGTTCCAGCGAACGGACGGAACAAACAAACAAACGTCATTCGTGAGATAATCCGACGGCGACGAATCATGGAACGCCGTTAAGCCTTACGCATCCCTAAACAGGCATAACATACATACCTAACCTAGCTACTCACCTTGAAAAATGATCGCAACAAGGGCCCCTGGTAACAGCCGGCATATGAGGGGAACCTGGCACCTTCTTGGCACGACCAAGCGCAAGGAAGGGTCCTGCAAATGCAACCACCAACTTTCTTTGTTGTCGCTCTACTTCCCCGGCAGCTCTGACGATGGGCCTTCCAAGTATAGCAAAACGTCTTGTCCGCGTCAACATGATAATACCGGCCGCAAAGTGGGAATCGGATGTGGAGCTGTCACCCCAATCGAGAGATAAGTATTTGTTCGCGCGACAGTTGGCTCACAAGTTGGAGAAAATGCCAACTCCTCAAGTCGGCTAATCTGGGGGTGAGTTGGAAGTATACGAAGCATGTGTGAAAGATTGGAGAGACGATGGGGATAAAAGAGCTTGGGCTAGGTTGCGTGATCATAGATCACCACTCACAGACGACTCAAAAGATGTTTTAAGAGAAGGGTCTTCCCCTCCGTCCGTCTGGGTGGTGGTGTTCGAGACTGATCAGCGGCTGAATCTTTCATCGACCGAAGTTTGTTTTTGTCTTCTGTACGAGTCAACAAGATGAGGTTATTCGGTATCCTTCTCGCTACTCCCGTAGCCTTCGCGGCGCCTTTCCTTGCCGCGCAGGGCGACGTAATCCCCGAGAAATGGATCGTGGTCATGAAGGACGGCAGCATGCCTGATCCCGCCTCTAGGAGGAAACGGGCCGCTGCTGTCGAATCGCTTGCCATGCCCCGGCATTCGTACAACATGGGCACGTTCCAGGGGTACGCCGTGGATGCCTCAAGCGAGATAATCAATAAAATTGCCGAGCTTGAAGAGGTGAGTTTGAGTCCTGGCCCTTCTAGAAGGGACTGATGAGGTCCAGGTATGGAGATGCTGACCCGACCAGGTTGCTTTCGTAGAGCCCGACCTGATAGTCAGGACGACAGTGACGGCATCAGAAGCCAATGCGCCCTGGGGTCTCGCCAGGATCTCGAGCAGAGAACCTAACGCTACCACCTACGTGTACGACGAGAGCGCGGGCGAGGGGACATACACGTACATCATCGACTCCGGCATCTACGTCGACCACCCAGAGTTCGAGGGCCGCGCTACCTGGGGCCCCAGCTTCGTCGCAAATGACGCCAAGCCTAAGGTCGACGAGAATGGACACGGCACCCATGTTGCCGGCACCGCAGGGTCCAAGACGTACGGCGTGGCCAAGAAGACCAACCTCATCGCCGTCAAAGTCCTGAACGCGGTAGGTTCGGGTCCGCTCAGCCAGGTTATTGCGGGTATCCAGTGGGTAGTAGACGACGCCACGTCAAAGAAACGTAAGTTGAGCGCTCTCGTTAATCCTTCTTATTCCCCTATGGCCGTTCGCTTTTTGAGAACATTGAAACCTGTGTCGTCCTACTGACACAAGCCCCTATCACTCATCCAGGTCTCAACAAGTCCGTCGCGAACATATCGCTCGGAGCCATCGCCATCGGGAACTCGAGCATGAGTCTAGCAGCTGGGGCCGCCGTAGAACAGGGGTTATTCATCTCCACCGCGGCCGGCAACTCGCAGTCGCCCGTGGAGTTCTTCTCTCCCGCGCAGTACCCGACGCTCTGCACGATAGCCGCCACGGGGCCCGACGACGCGCGCGCGACCTTCTCCAACTACGGCAACGGCGTCGACCTATTCGCACCCGGTGTGGACATCATATCAACCTACAACAACGGGTCCACCGCCATCCTGTCCGGCACCTCCATGTCGGCCCCGCACATCACGGGCCTCGCCGCGTATCTGCTGGGCCTCGAAGGAGATCGTGATCCCATTGCTCTGTGCAAGCGCATACAGGAACTTGCCACCAAGGACATCGTCACGAACTCCATGTCGCCGAATAATATGGTAGCGTTCAACGGGGCGTGATGATTCTATCTAGAGGTGTATTTTTCCTTGATATATGGACACCCTCTTGCGTCATTTCTCGTTCAAAGAGAAGAGGGGGAGCTGTTTCGGATGAGTTGTATATACAATGACGATATGATACTGCTATAAAGTAACTTAGACTGCTTGGTATAAACCATATGCAACCCCTCCCGTTTTGGTGTCTTGGCATATTTACAATGACTTCGCCTCATGTTCTCCCTCGGGCACCGTCATTCCGTGCATGCCTCGGTAAGGGGAAGGCTCAGCAGGTTTCCACCCGCCCTTATGCAACAGATCTATATCTTGCAGACGAAATACCTCAACCTTTAGTGGCCGGCAGCATTTTTCCATTTCCTTTTCGCTAGCGGCGCCGAATCCCCATAGCGATAGGTCACCGCCTGGGCATGTGCCTATGTAAAAATTAGTGAGATGCAATCAGTGCCTTATCTACGATCGATGTGATGCTTTTCTCGTAACCAGAGTGTAAAGCCTGCAACCAAGGTAACATGATTTGGATGTGTGGTTGGATGGGGTAATGCCTATTCGCGACTTGATAGTCTGATGGGCATCTAACGAAGTCGTGTAGACGGAATGGGTGATACAACATACTCAAAGCCATAAGGACATCTTGCTCGGCGAGAAACTCAATGTAGTCTCCTGGGCTGGCTGGGCAAGGATTCATGAAGTACCGGCCTTGTTCGTCAAGTCCGGTGACCCTATTCACAGCCAAGTCATTAGCAAATTGGCGATTGACACGATCTGTCATACCCTTTCTCGCTTCGCAAGCTTCCAACTCGCTACCAGTGAAAAGGGAGTAGACAAGATAAGCGCATACTGGAACAGATTGATGACGTCGTGAACGTCGTGCTCGACTAGACCATACGGCAGTACAGCACGCGTGAGGTTGGATCGACAGTGGAAGTCATAGTGCTTAGCTTGTTGTCCGTCTGCCCCACTATCTTCAGCACTCGTAAGCACAGCGTTGATGTAGGGATCGCAGCCCGTGCCGAGAAGATCGTGGACGCGACCGCCGTGCTCGTCTACGCCGTACCATGACAACGTATCCGCGAGGATAGTCACGAGCGGACGCATGTAAGGCGCGCAGGACCACAGACGGTCATTCACGGAGACATGCGAGGCATGGAGTTGCTTCGTGCGAGCTGCCCACTATGACAACTCAGGGGTCAGTAATTAGTATTAGTGGAAGGTTGTCAATGTAAGGCGGACATGATAAGCAGGGGATAAAAACCGAGCAGGGCAAGGAGCCTTTGCTCCCGAAGCTTGGAAGCGACTGAGCTCTGTGGACTACTTACGAATCGCTCCCTAGGATTGTGCGCATTCCAGATGTTGAGGTCGCCTTGATTGGAACCCCTCATAATTAGCGTCATGAGCTACCACATCGGCTCTGAACAAGATAGGTCCAGCCTTTGGGCTTCCATGCCTCACTATCCCATTTTGAGTTAACCACTATGAGAACAAGATAATCAACTCGAAATGGTATGGTTGGGCATGTTTGCATTCTGACCACTCCTCGCCACCTCGTTCAAGATAACGAACTGGGAGGGTGGGAAATGAGAAACAAGAAACTGGGTTAAGACTTCTCACCAACTTGAGGCCCCTCCGGAGTACTAATGCGGACAATACAACCGGCCTCGGCTTTCCACGCTCGTCCAGACCTGATGGGAATGACAAACTCTCCGCTCTTCAAGCGTGGCGCATCGCGAATCTTTGCATACAGACTTTCGTCGACACTCAGAGGCGACCCCGCGGTAGGAAGGTAGGCGGGCTTTGGTTTGGGAATAGGGACTCGGGCCCGTCGACGAGCCTCAGCCTGCAGCTCCTGGCTTTCAGACATATTACTAGTCATTTGGAATGTATCCAAGAAGACAGCTTAAGGCACTCTTTTGATTCTTGATGCGTTTCTGTACTCTGCCGATCGAATGGATCTAAGGATAGATGCACAAGGATTTGAATACATAGGTAGACGATAACAAGGCCCCTTGCGAAGTAGGTATGTATCCAGAAATATCGACCTCCTCACGTCTGCGAAGCGGGGCGCGGAAGGCTATTCGAAGGGGCTTCTTCGAAAGCGCGGTTCGATATCACCGGGTCTTGAGTTCGGGGTTGTTAGCTGCTGTTGCACAGTGTCGCTACCGATACATTGCATACTGTAACTGCTTGAAATTGAGTGGCGCTTTCTGTTCGGAACACAGTAGCTATTTCAGCTTTATACACGGTATTTTATCCATAGTTCTTCCGACAACGGCACGTCCTATCAGCGTTCTCTATAGACATGAGAAAGCTATCTACGATGTAGGTAGATCAAAATTGATGATAATGAGGAGTGACCAGATTTTTGACCTACTTTGGTTATTTATAGTGGGGCCTTTGTTTCTAGAATTACAGAAAGTCTGATAGAGGTTATGATTAGGTACCGCCTACCAGGTACAGCATACCTGCGTGCTCTAATGTCTCACATACCACCCAAGTTAGGTAGTCCCCTCGGCAGTTCCTCCCAGCCTCATCGATGTCATCACAGTCCCAATCACAGTCTGCAGTTGGTCAGTCGGTGCGCCGGCGAAACGTGTCGACCGATGCTAGCCGGGGTCACCCCGGGTCAAGATCTGATCAAATCCCCTCCCCGACTTCTGATCGCGTGTGCGGTGAGCAAAGCAGTGCAAGATCGTCCCTTTCAACTTTGGTCGGCAAGTGAGATCATCCGACAATCCAGACGCAGCCAGAACCCCTGAGTTCTGCCCAGCGTAGCCCAGTGGCTGCTCTCGACATGCACTCTTATCCAGAATCCAGGTTTCCCATGGGGGGCATCGGCCAGGAAGAACCAGGCAGGAGAAATATGATGTGCCGATCAGGCCATACAGAAGCCATACATACATATTGGATATACAACAAAAGTCCCTGGCTCGTGCTAGCGCGGATTGCGCCGCCTTGCAGACGGGTCTACCCTTCCAACTTCATCTGGCGGAACGGCGATCAGGCAGATACGTCAAAATGCATGCATCTCACAGCGACTCGGTACCTTAACTGGACCTCTTGACGTCTTTTCCGTAGCTTATTAATCCTAGCCCTCCCTTGTCGTTCCCTGATATACCCCATGAACCATCTCCCGACAGCGCCAACACTCGATTTTAGCTTAATAAATACTTACTGTATTCTTTGCCGGCCGGCCAAGCACGACATTGTCTCATTGTCGGCGACCAGTAAGGAAATTTCATGTGACAACCCTCAATGCGGGATACCTACCTCCCACGGTGTTCTTTCTCCAGAGTAAGATCTGCAAGCCGCCAGCTTTCTTGATAGGTAGATACTCCTAGCGAAGCGAATATCATAGCTGCCAGAGGCGTTTCTGCTCCCTCACATCCATGGTACCACGAGCCCGGGTGGAGGCGCAGCTGGCATAAGCTCGGCTATATCGCTTATTCTGACACGCGAGGTGAGGAGAGTATTCCTGTGACGCACGTGCGTGAACACCCGGGCGTGTGGGAGCCTACCATGTGAAATGTATAGCGAAAAGTTGAGAGAGTCAAGGGAAGAGGGGGAATGTCTGGTATGAAGTAATACCTACTCGGACGTCACACAAGTCCCGTCAACGACGACCTATAGCCTACCGCTAGTAGGTACGTCGCTCGGGAGCCACGGCGGAGATCACTCTACCTTTTAGTCACACAGTTGGGGGTTACCGGTATGTGGGCGTAAACATGAATGATGACGGGCAACGTGCCAGAAACATAACGTCCTTTCCCAATACCCCAAGCCCATCGACCTGGTTCCAGCATGTGCTACAAGTGCAGGAATGTGGCGGTTGTTTACTCTCGTCCAAGCGTCCAGTGAGAGGCCCGGGAAGAAATATCACAGGCATGTGTCCCTGCACATACCGTATGTATTTCTAGGTACACTTGAGACATATAGGGCTACATCCCTCGTGGACTTTAGCTTCGACAGCGTTCCGGCTTCTCTACAGATGCGGTTACTAACTATACCATCTTCGAGCCTACAAAAGTCGATTCGACTTTCCCCTTTCCAAATATAGCTTTTGAGAGCTGGATACCCATGGCAAGTCTTCTTCTGATCTGGGAATAGCGATGATACACATTGTTCATATGTATATCCACGCATGCGGTTTCACACGCTGGACCCTGCATTACATACATTATATCAGCCCAAAATTCAGGGACCAGTAGAACGGATTAAGTGATCACCCAAGCTAATTCCCAGTTTCAGCATTTCAAGTCGTCATCCCAGCCCAATGCTCCTACCAGCGTCATCCCAGTAGGGCGCGTCGCCCTTTTTAGAAGTGATTGGCCTCCTAGCTAGCAGTCACACCGTGCAGCTCTATCACCAACGTCACTGCCACCGAGAGGAAACACTCCCTTCTGTTCACAGGATAAACAAGATGCTGGCGCAGCATGCTCATGGCCTGTGTATAAGTATGGCCTCTCAAACCCAGCTGTTACCTACCCAAAGGATCAGAAAACAGGCTACACAACAAACACAGCCCAGTCATCACGATTTCTCGTATAAGCCAACTCAGGCTCTTCTTGGGCAGTCACAATAGCAAATATCGAATATCTTCCTTCTAAGAAATACCAACCTTGCTCTGCGCTAGCTATTATACCCGCAGTACTATCTGCCTTTTTAATAGCTTTCACGTAAGGGTTCCGCCCCTTGTAGGCGCTGTCAGTGTCACACAAGGCTGACCAACATATCGCCATCGCCCAGGTCCTGAGGTCAATTATCACGCCAGTCCATGAACACTCATCATGGCGCCTCATTCCATCAAAGTCGAGGAGGGTGGTGAGACCTATTTCATCGATGGGGAGAGGAGGCTTCGCATCACAAACATCATCAAGGAGATCAGGACTTCCTTCGTGCAGAAGACGGAGGAGTTCGGGAGACAGTTTCCCGACGAGCGAGAGGGACGGGGGGCTATAGCTATGCTCAGGACCCACATACTGCAATACCTTTCCACGTCGCAGAGGACCGAAGCCCAAGGACCTCCTGAGAGCCAGGGACCTCCTAAGAGCAAGGACACCGCGGTGTAGACGCGAATTTTCCTCTATCATTTGGCGGGTCATATCAAACTGTCAGACTGATATGGCAAGACCTTGCACATCACCTTTTGGAAGGACTTCTTTCTTTCTTTTCCTCCTTTTATCTACCCGTCTGCCTTACTCCTCCCACTATCGCTTCTGCTATAGTACTTGTCTATTACTCGGACGGCTAAAAACTCGGACTTGGCGGAGTTACCACCCATTTTCCTCATCCCATCCTACTGGCTTGACGTCACACACAAGCCGAGAAACAAGTCTTCTCATTCGTTTCGAAAGCGCCTGCATAGATGTCATCTATATGAGGCCCACTCGCCCGTTCAATGGAATACCGGTACTCCATGATATGCCATTTATCTACCTGCATGTATCGAAGTAGAAGACTCCACGGTTGACATGACATATTTTCTGCTGGTATTAACTAAAACTTGAAGACACTTCTGACTCCTGGATTTGAGAGTATCCTTTATTAACTCTATCTGCATACATGTACGTATGTGTGTGCGGTATCTAATGTATTGGATAAAAGGCCCTCTAAGAGTAGACATAACCGCAAATGTAGTCAACACCTCCCTAATGCAACTAAGTGAATCTATAATGCACCTTCATGTTCCAATCTAGTGAACATGGTGGATGGGTCCTTGAACGCCAGCCCAGCTAATACCCGCGAGGGGAGACTCTGAATATCTGATTAAATAAGGAGTAGAAAAATAAATAGGTTTACAAGACCAAATCAATGACGCCGTCTTCCATAATATGTTGCGCTACGTCGTAGCGCTTGGCTTGTAAACTACATGAGCACATGAGTTAGCAAACAAAGGAAGTCAAGATCGGGAAGATGTGTAAGTAAAGGTAAGGATAACTGATCAGGGTCTTTACCTCCACTCAAGATTCCCAGTATTAACAGTCCGCATGAGGTCGATGACACGTTCTATGGCGTCGAGCTCACGGGTATCAGCTCCAGAGGCAGATAACGACAAGGAGACGTCATCGGCCGTGCGGTCGAAGAGAGTGATCAGTTGTCTGAGATGGTTCATCGACATCTCGACCGCGACGTCGAGGTCGCCGTATTGGTGGAATAGGATCGCGACGGAGTTTACGACGCTGTGTGCTTTCTGCAGACCGCGGGGGTGGGTAATTAGCTAGGGTGCTTCACTCGCTTGGGGGTTGGTTTCAAGGGGAGGTGGGAAAGGGGGCCGCTTACCATTTCTTTCTTGAGGGATAATAGATCGTTAACACTATTTCGCGGGTAGCGAGGTGTTAGTAACTGGTCAAGAGTACGTATAGAGAAGCATGGAGGATGAGTAGATGAAAGAGTTAAGTAAGTGTATACGTACACAGAGTTTATTATCACCGTCGTCACCCAGAGGGTACTATATGCCTCGGACTGGACGAAGTCGGCCGGGAGCTGTACTTGGAGCGCATACCTGTGAGACGAGACATGTTAGCTTAATTCATCACTCACTATACAGAGCGAGATCCTAGATCTGCTACTCGCTCCAGGAGGCAGTGATCTTTCTATCTCTATATCCCCGTGTAGGTAGGTAGGTAGTTGATGTGTCAGACTTAGACTTACTCGGAAAGACCAAGCAACGTGCCCATTCCGCTAGTTAAGATGCGCACCTCCCAGTAGTCCTTAAGACTGGGGACATCAGTGCTCAGCTCAGCCTCATGTTCTAACCTCGTCGCGTCTATATAGCGATCGAAGTGGTCTAGTAGAATTTGCAGTTGATCTATTATTCGTCAATTGTCAGTAAATCTTGTACACAAGACTTGTCAGGCAACAAACGTGGCCCTTCCCCTCTTTCTTTTCCTTAACTACTTACCATTATTGTAAGATGCACAAGCCTCGGCAGCAATAGGCTGGAAGCTTTGTATCAGGGGGTTTATCTTATTGTTATTATCAGGGATAGCTGCATCTGCATCCCCCTTGCTGAGCCCCAGGGCGCGACGAATGAAGTCTTTAGTCGTCACTCGGAAGTTCTCGGCCGCCGCGTGGTCATCAGCCATTTTCTCTATCACGTCGTCCCATAGTCCGAACCATATCGTCAGGTCCGTCATGACGTGATATGTTTTTGTTGATATCGTAGGCCACCATCTTGCAGCTAATAGGGCTGGGTCGGCCTCGGTAATTGCCTTCCGGTATTTCTCGCTCGATCTATATAGGAAGGTAATTAATAAGAGACCAGGCCAAGGACTCTGGTAAGGGGGTGCAGGTAGTGTAGCGTCGTAGTGTTGCTGGTGAACTTACGATGCAAACCGCTTGTCAACGGCTCTTTTTACTGCTGAGTAGTCCGCATGTTGACTCGACGGCCAATGTTCCAACATCGGCCGCATGTCCGGGATGACGAGCCTTTGACCAGCCAGCCTCGAGGCCAGTAGGGCTCTCTGGTTGACTTCTGTAGTGTTATGCATCTTCTAGAACTTCTTCAAGGACCACGACCGTGGCGAAAGTACGACGCTGGGGAGTTCTCGCCTAGGGAGGAGCTGGCAGGGAGTGATTGTGATTTGGATTGTGATGCAGATGGTTGCTCGTAGCGAGAAAAAAACTTTCCTTGTCCCTCTTCTTCTGTGTTACAGATGCAGACAATGTTATATTATACTGTTATTATACATATATATCTTCAGCAGTGAAGAGACCCAGTTGACGCAGCCACCACTTACGTATTGTCCATTCCACTCTATATGTCGAGATCAACATGTGGATATCAGCATGTGAGGTAACCTCTGTGCCTCCATACCGCAACTCGGACGTCACCTTTCCCCTATGGCGGCCATGACTCTCTGTCGGCACGGCCGAAACAGCGAGTAAGAATTAGTGCAAGCAACGCTCACACATACACATCATGGCGGTGTTCAATGGTATTCGAATTTGGCTTACATAGGCTACTCGAACCCGTCCGTATCCAAGCTGAACCGAAGCAGGCGTGCCAGTCATACCATGGCGGTCCAATTGTAACGTTTGGTTGGGCTGGGGGGTCTCTGAGCCTTTCCCACCGCACCGCATCTGACCGTGCATGGGTTAGGTATCATTCAACCAGACGGTTACGTAGCCGAGAAAGGCACCTTCTAAGACATTGGGTGAGGGAAACGTCTCATACATGCATCCCATTTATTGGCGCTTATGCCGAAAGCTTCAGCTCTATACAAGCACGAGCGTTGCATGTATTTGCCCGGATTTGGATTGAGACATGCCCCGGTCTTCCGGTATTACGTGGGTCAAGGGGGTTTACTATGTACATACAGCGGGAAAAGCAGTTCTCTGCCGTTGTCTCCAACGGGAAACCCGTCAATAGTGCATCTCCGCCAATGCTGCATCCAGCTGAATTGATAAAACATCCTTGTCTCCTCGACTACCCTTGACAACTACCCTTGACAACTACCCTTGACTGCTACCCTTGACTGCTACCCTTGACTGTTACCCTTAAGGGTACTACATACTACCTGAATTCCATTGGGAGGACGCAGGAGAGCTGTGTATGGGTGAACTACTATGTATGTTGGCGGTTGAATCCGGCAACGATGCATGTAATCCGTAGCCAAAGCTTCAATTAGTCGGAAGAAAGTTACCCATCAAGATAAGATGTTGCTGCGTAATCTTCTGTCCTTTTGATTAAGGCAGGCAGCTTCTTAAGACGAATACTTGGTAGATATTCAACTTAATCATCTATTAAACCGGCGTCTAACTTCTGGTAAGCTTGTGGTTTATTTTTCAATGTGAACATGATCAATTAGGCCGTCAGCTTTTGCTACCCGTTAACAACTCGTACTTGACTTGATACTCAGAGGGTCTCTAGGCCCTCTTAGGTATAACTAGCTTCTCACACAGCCTCGAAATAGAGTCCCTCATCGACCTCACGTCATCATATCAAAATAAATACATACTGCTTTACGATTTCGCTAAAGGGAGGAGAGCTAAGCGTCCGCCGCAGCAACATGCGCGCTGCTGTGCAAGCATAAAGATCATCCCCGGTTTGTGGGTTGGAGAAGCGAGGTCTTCCATGATGTTTCCGCACCTCGCACATTGCCTCCGAAGAGTAGTTGCTTTTCTGCTAATTGAGACTCGTCTGAACATATCGACCATGACACCTCTCTTCTCCTTGTTCTCTAAAGCCTCGGGCGTGTCGTTGATTTCGAGAATGTGATAATCTGAGAAATACAGCTTGGTAGTATCAATATTTGCTTGGAAACTGGTGAGGTCTTGTCGGAAAAACTTAGCGATCACTGCTAAAAATGAAGGTGGCGGCTCCTTTACTAAGAGCAAATTCACTTCACAGTGCTGACGTGCCTCTTTGACACGGTCCGGTTTGGGCGCGTTGGGATTTGGGTTTGGAGTCGGCTTCTCCCTCTCCAAGGGGCTGAGGGATTTACTATGTGCCGACCGAATGTCTGTTGCTAAAGTCGCAAGGAGTTTGTCAACCTCGTCGGCTTTGAAGAGTGCTGTCGAAGTATACCGATGGACTTTTCGGTACGCAGCGGAGAGCCCTACATGGCGAGAGGCCACGTCCGTCACCTCGGGTCGTCCTGTGTACCAGGCAAGAGCCCGAGTAGCATAGTTGTCGAGGAGGCTCACGCGGCGGCACACGGCAGAGATAAGATTCCGCGTCGAGGAACAAAGTATAAGGTGCAAGGCGATCTCATTATTTGCGTGGAGGTACCGAGTCATGTTGACGAGTTGCTGCGACTGGTTGGACTGGGTGGCCTGGCTTAGAAAACCCATGAACTTGGGATCGTCGAGGAGGCCAAACAATCTGTCGCATAGCCAGCACAGAAACTCAATCGACCATCTGGCGCAGCCGGCTAGGCAATTCACCACCTCTGCAAGACAGGGTTAGTCTACTTTCTCTGTCCTTGAGATTGTCAACAGCGTTCATTCAAACTCACCAGGCTCGTCTAGCGGACTTGACGCTGCCTTCACTGCGCTTGGAGCAGTGCTCGCAAGACTGACAGTAATGACAGTGTTCCGGATGTTCAGAGCCAATGAAGCCATTTTACTTCGGAAGTGACGTGGGCGAAACTCGCCGTTCCAGCCAAGGTGACTGAGAATACTGAAGCAGATCTGCAAGTGCGCGTTACGTATAAGATGGTCATGGGGGATATCATCTGAATAATCCGTAGTTATTCGTATGATCTGTACCAAGTCCATCACCCACTTGAGGGCAAAATCTGCATGCAATTTCTGTCAGTAGTAGTTTTAGAAGAAGGAAAACTGATCAAAGCTTGCCGTCTCTCTGAGGGAACTTCCTCGCTAGCGCAAAAATATCGTCGATATTGGTGTTGTTATTAGTGGCGGTGGCAGTAGACATAGCGCAACCGGCGATGACAGCATTGAGATTGTCTATGTATCCTTGTCAGGTGACCAAGTAGATGGAACATTTAGTGGGAAGACGATACGAACCATTAGAAATTGTGGCAGGGTCTCCTAACGTGTAATCTAGGCTATGCCACTTGATCTGTCCATCTTCATACATCTGTACAAGGGAAAAGCCGGTTGGAGAAAACGCCATTTGCAGACCTGAGAGGCACGGTCAGAATTTTTGAAGCCACATAGTTAAGTGTGCACTCACATGAAGGTTCGCCGTTCTGACTGAAGCCAGCTTCGAGAATCGAGTACATACGATCCAGATTCGCTTCTTTATACAGCTCTTGCATGGTAAATCGATCCCTATATTCGACGGTCCCATCGTTGTAGTAAAAGGACAGAACCTTCCCGAACGACATTACATTGACCCCCATGACTATTTTGTTCACCACGACAGAATCCAGCTTTTTCAACCTTGCTATGCCCTAGAAGATAGATTAGCTCCCAGTCAGAGGTATCTTGCTAATGGGTGCATACTGCAGGTGCCGAACCGCCACCGTTTCTCTTCGAACCAAGACGCTCGAACGCAGGAAGGATTTTCTGCTTTTGATCTGTGTGCAATTCCCACCTGTCGATGATGCTTTGCACTTCCTGGTTGTAATGGGAATTTGGCTCTGGTATGATAGAACGGACGGTTATGACGACAATCGGCGACCACTGCTTGGTCTGGAAATCAAGGTGGGCTGGGAGCATCTCTATATGAGATATTTTGGACATGGACGCATCGACGGAGGAATCGCACATTCCTGTCTGGAACCAACTAGTCACAGCGACATGCCGTTTCCCAAGAGATGGACTTAGAATGTGCCCTCCCAGTGGTACGTTCTGTGAGTTGTCGGCCTTTGGCGCGTTGAAAGCGATGGCGACTTGAACTACCCTCAATTGTTTCGAAGTTGTAGCCATCGCAATGTATATAGATTTAGCTGTCCAGTGAGTCTTAGCAGAGGGGCGCACACGGAAAAGGGAGGGCAAATAGCTCTCACTTTTGTCAGAACATGCTGCTGCATGGGTGATGAGGTCGTCCGCAGATGTTGCGCTTTCTAATTCGAGTGTTGTCTCTTCCGGTTTGTTGTTGTTTTGGCTCCAGAACATCTTCAGAAGCCCGTTAGTAGTGACGCAGACGAATGCAGACTTCATGGCATTGGGATGGTTCGGTCCCATGGTAGGGACGCCGGAAGGCTCGAATGTATAGTCAGATCCCTGTGGATTCTTGACGGCAGGAGAATACGTAGGGTAGAACTAAGCTTGTTCTTAGCATGGAGACAGAGATATATGAAATAGGGGGTTAGCAAACCCTCGAATTTGCTGGGAGAGGATTGAGCCAGTATGTGCCAACGATGGAGTGTAAATCATCAATAGCATCGCTGTCCCAACGACGGAAGATGGCAGGGCGGTTCAAGTCGGTATTGAAATTCAAGAGAAGAACTCTACCAACAGCATCTATGACTGCCAGTTCAGAATTTGCTGGACCCCATGATAAATGGACAATAGGACCGCCGGCGAGATTCTGCCAAGGTGCGGTCAACTTGGGTTCACTAAGGCCCCAAGTTGCATCTTTCGGGTTAGCTCGCAAATGTCGCAGATCCAAGGACTGGCCATCTGGTGTGACTGAAGCAATGGTTCCTCCCTTAGACCAGGCTAAGCGTCTGATAAAACAGTTAGACCAAGGACCGAAACAGGGCAAGAATATGAAGGGGGTGCATTACTGGCAGCAACCTCGACTACGTAGCTCATCGAGCCGCCGCCTTAGACGCCTGCTAGGTGGGCGGGAAGGTAGGGAAAGAGGGACATTATCGCCGAACAGGTCGTCGACACCGTCTAAGTCGACTTGCATGGGGTTTTGGTGCATCCCCGACATAGCACCATCTAAGATGAGCGGCATCGTCATCCGAGCAATTGTACTGAACAAAAAAGATATCTTCTGGAAAAAGTAGACGAAACAGGCTAGGGAGTCTTTATAGCCCCTCTCAATTTCGGTCTGTCTGCAACCATGGGGTTTAAGCTCACCGATGGCGTGGTGAGTTCATACACGAAAGCAGATCGAAAATGCTAGAATAGGTGGGTTTAAGTGCACATGAAAGATAAATACGCAGGCAAAGGAAGCGGATATCCTATGTCACTTTGTAGCCTAATAGGTGCTCAAAACGATTTGTGATAACTCGAATGTTTTCATTAGTAGGAACCATCTTTCCGGTCCCGTTTGCTTACCTGCAACAATGGAAATGAACTGAAGCCTTGAAGTAGGTACAGTGATTAGGTAAGAAGGTTGAGGGTGCAGTGTTGTGGCTTGGTGTGGCACAGTAACCTGCGGTATCTACCTAGGCTTCAACTAACGAGCAATAGTGAAAATAGCTTAACCTCAACTGGTAACAGTGGAGAAACTCCAACAACCCACCACTAGTACAGCAGTAAAATGCCCACCTAGAAAAACAAAGTTACCGCTAAGCTTTATACCGCCTAGCGGTACCTGCAGTAGAACAACAAATTGGCATTCCATTAAATGATTGGTTTCATAGCAGGCAGCTAGACTACTTAAGTGAGTGGGGTATCGTTATCCAGTCTCTTTAAAGGATAACCCTGGGTCGAGCTAATCCACCAAGCTTGGGCAGGCTTGCTGTTTTAACCTCCTTTACAGCATATCAGCCAGTAACGTGTTAATCCGCTGCTGGTCAGTGCAGACCAGGGGCCTATAGCGGTAGTAGACCCCGCTATAAGATGGTCCATTTTGATGCCTTTGCCCTCAGGGGTGAACCTGTAATGTGCCAACAGTGCTTGGACGTTTCATGCACAACCTTGAGACCACCCCCCCTTTTCTTTCACTTCAGCTCAGGTCGTTATCTGCCTTGCAGCGTCACGAAGAACCAGGGCATTTTTTGTTTTTATTGTTGTTGTTGCTGTTGTTGAAGGAAAGGGACCCTGCAGCAAAGTTCGGACCAGGCTCTGTTTATTGTAGGTTATCCGTTGCAAGACCACTTCGTCAGTTCACGTCCACGATAGGGGAATCTAGCCCTGGAGGTTTATTGTGGTTGAGAAGCCAGTAAATCTACACTGACTGCTTTCACTTTGTGCAGTGCCACTTCTTACCCTTGAAGCAGAAAGATATTTTATTGATATGCATATTTGGAACATTATTTAGCTACCACCTGGACCGTTACTAACATCTGGCCAGGCTAGATCCAAATACAAAACAACCAAACCTGCAGGTTACCAACCGCCACAACCATTCAGGACTGACCTTCATCCAAGCCTAACTACCACAACCCGAAGTCAAAGTTCCGATTTCTGGCTGACCTCTGAAGGATAATCGACAATTCCACCACCGGATGGGAGGTATTGGCGTATGAAAACAACTTGTCCCGACACACCATCTATTCTTCGGATCCCCGAATCTCACACGACTAGCCTCAATCTACGTTGGGCGCAATCGATCTTTCTGCCGCCTATATACTGCTAGTTGTGGGATATATCTAAAAGAGTTTGGGACTTCCTTTCGGTCAATAAGCAGAACCTTGTCGGCAAGATGGACCCAAACCGTCTGCACCTCAATTTTGGGAACAACAACGAGCGGCTTGCGCCCTCTGACAGAACTTACCCCACCACGCCCTCAACATTCCCTCAGCCTGTTTTTCCGAATCTATCTCAGCAGAATTCTGCTGGCCAACAAGCCCAGTCTGGTCAGCAATACGCTGGAGCAGGTGGCTATGGCCAGCCCACACCCAACAGCTACTTTGCTCAAGGCCAATACCAGCCCCAGTACTTGTCGCAGCAGCATGCTGTAGACTATGCTGCCCAATCCGCTTCTCAATACCAGCCTCGGTCCAACACCCCAGGGACTAATGATCCCAACGTCGGCCTTGCTCACCAGTTCTCTCACCAGAACCTGGGCGGTGCTGCGAGGGTAGGCAATGCATACGGCGCCCGTGGCCCATCGCCAGCCCAGCGTCCCCGCACTGCTGGTTCTGCAGGACAACAACCAAGTTACGGCCATTCTACCGCTCCTATGCCCACTCGGCAGTCCGAGTTCCAACCCGCCCCAGAGCGAAATCCCGAGAAATATGGAGCGGTCGCCAACAATAATCAGAAGAAGTGCTCTCAACTAGCAGCCGATTTCTTCAAGGACAGCGTGAAGCGAGCTCGGGAACGCAACCTAAGGTGATTAGCTCTCCTTTATCTGATTCCATGGCCTGCCTCGTTTCTTTTAATCCTCACCTAGCATCCATGAATCAACATACTGACCGAAATTACAGACAGAGCGAGATGGAACAAAAACTCCAGGATCCCAACCAGACGCCAGCTAGAAGAGAGCAGATTTGGCAAAATGGCGGTAAGAGAGAAGGGAGGTACCTCCGATTTTTGCGAACTAAAGACAAGCCGGAAAATTACCAGACTGTCAAAATTATTGGCAAGGGTGCTTTTGGAGAAGTCAAGCTGGTTACAAAGAAATCTGACGGGGTGGTTTACGCGATGAAGTCACTCATCAAAACAGAGATGTTCAAGAAGGACCAACTAGCTCACGTTCGAGCGGAGCGAGATATCTTGGCCGAGTCTGACAGTCCCTGGGTCGTGAAGCTGTATACGACTTTTCAGGACGCCAACTTCCTTTACATGCTTATGGAATTCTTGCCAGGTGGCGACTTGATGACCATGCTTATCAAGTACGAGATATTTTCCGAGGACATAACTCGGTTTTACATTGCTGAGATTGTTTTGGCTATTGAAGCTGTCCATAAACTAGGCTTCATTCACCGGTACGAGAAAAACCCCACGCTCGTATATGGCTCTAAACTGCAAAACTAACGATGCATGCAGAGACATTAAGCCCGACAACATTCTTTTAGACAGGGGCGGGCATGTCAAACTCACCGATTTCGGCCTATCCACGGGTTTCCATAAGATGCATGACAACAACTACTATCAACAGCTCCTGCAAGGACGATCCAACCGACCAAGAGACCGCAATTCTGTTGCTATTGACCAGATCAACCTCACCGTCAGTAACCGCGCCCAGATCAACGACTGGAGACGCTCACGGAGATTATTGGCGTACTCAACCGTGGGAACACCCGATTACATTGCCCCCGAGATCTTCACCGGCCATGGCTACACGTTCGACTGTGATTGGTGGTCGCTCGGCACCATCATGTTCGAGTGTCTCGTCGGCTGGCCTCCTTTCTGTGCTGAAGACAGCCATGACACGTACCGAAAAATCGTGAACTGGCGACAAACGCTTTACTTCCCCGACGATATCACTCTAGGTGCTGAGGCAGAGCGCCTCATCAGAAGGTAAGTTGGCCAGTATCCTCCCGTGGGACCAATCCTTGATCAGGCTAACATGCTCTTAGTCTCATTTGCAATACCGAGGCACGACTCGGCAGAGGCGGCGCCCATGAGATCAAGAATCACGCCTTCTTCCGTGGTGTCGAGTTTGACAGCCTGCGCCGCATACGCGCACCGTTTGAGCCACGCTTAACGTCGCCTATCGATACAACGTATTTCCCAACGGACGAGATCGATCAGACGGATAACGCGACAGTGCTTAGACAGCAAGCTCTTGCATCGGGTAACCCGGTTGAGGATGCACCAGAGATGAGCTTGCCCTTCATCGGTTACACGTTCAAGCGGTTTGATAACAACTTCCGATGAACGATGCAAAACCTGGTCCATACGTGGCCTGGTAAGGTTGCCAAAGCCCAGGATAGGGGGTAAAGTATGTGTAGCAAGCATTAAGGGAGACGCTGGCGAGTCTCTCGAGATCCATTTGTGGCGATTGCAGTTTCTCGAGCGTTTGGCAGATGTGCATTTACATGTGTGCGATGGTTACCTTCTGGCATACTTGGTGTGGCAGCAGTACGTTTGGAGTGGGGAGAACAGAGAAACCCCCCGTGATGTGTTGCCGAGCGTGATGCATACCCAGCAAAAAGGAACCTGGATTATGGGAATTGTGTTGAAAGCGATGTGACAGAAACTCCATATAGACATGCCAGGGTCAAAATAAATAGGTACTACCTAGATACTCACATTCTCGGGTCTAGTCAGATGCTTTAACTGCATCTACCGTACGGTCCATGCCTCATCTAAACTACCTTCCTTATATGTACCCTGTCATCTAACTTAATAGATACACCCAGTACCAGATGAGAATCTCAGGCTGTATTGTAATTCGTATAATAAATACACAACTGTCAGTTAGCATTCACGACATACTGACTGGTTAGGTTTTGTTGCGTTGACTGTTATGCACTTAAGTAGGTAGACGCTTAGGGCGACAAGGACGGAATACCTAGGTACAGCATAATAAGGTTTTAACTTTTATCTAATCACGAGCCCCACATTTTCCAAGCCACTCTTCCCTTCCAATTAAGTAGCCTGACCTGCTGCTGTGCACCTAGCCTGGCCCAAACTTATTTGTACAGCATATCAGTGTCCAGCTCTTTTACAAGGATTACTCCCAACTTACACTGCGATTATCGTACTTTCTCTCATAGTGATACCTCTCACTTGATAGCAACGGCCAGAGAAGAAAAACAGGAACAGAATGGATTACCAGAATCGCGCCGGCTCCAAGTTCGGCGGTGGTGGCGTCGCATCTCACAGCGCAACGAACGCCGACCGTCGCGAGCGATTGCGCAAGCTTGCACTCGAAACCATCGATCTTGACAAGGACCCCTACTTCTTCAAGAACCATGTGGGAAGCTTTGAATGCAAGCTGTGTCTCACAGTACACCAGAACGATGGCTCTTATCTCGCACACACACAAGGAAAGAAGCATCAGACAAACCTAGCGCGTCGAGCCGCACGCGAACAGAAGGAAGGGAAAGGGATCGATCCCAACACCGGTCTACCAGTCGGAGTCGTAGGAGCCGGCTTCGGCGCTGGCATGGTTAAAAAGAACATTGTCAAGATTGGCCGGCCTGGATACAGAATCACAAAGGTGCGCGACCAAGTCACCCGGCAGAATGGCCTCCTATTCCAGCTACAATATCCAGAGATCGGCCAAGGCATCACACCTAAGGTGCGATTCATGAGTGCTTTCGAGCAGCGGGTCGATGACCCCCCAGACAAGAACTACCAGTACATGCTTGTCGCGGCCGAGCCCTACGAAACCTGCGGGTTCAAACTACAAGCTAGGGAGATTGACCGCACTGGTGACCGGTACTGGACGTGGTGGGATGCTGATTTGAAGGAGTTCTGGGTCCAAGTAATGTTCTTGACAGAACGCGAGGAGAGATACGTTGGTGTACCTGGTTTACCAGGACGGTAAAGTGGTCAAGCAACTAGAAGACACAAAAGAAGGAAGACTATATGAGGGAGTCTTGATACTCCCCGCAACATATATTATGCGTCGCGTATACAGCGTTGTACGAAATGGGATGTAAGAACTAAGGATAACCACGGCCATGATAACGGCAAGTGATAAGACAATTTCACCTTACACTCGACTCCTTTGACTGACCAACTCGGACTATGATTGCAGGTCTCGAAGTACATGAAGAGATTGCGCTTTCGAGGACATTATCATCCGAGTCTATGCTATACTACTACCTCACAAGACTGATACTCACGGCTTAGCGTACCGTCAAAATCCAATAAAGTCTAATAATATTATGTAAATCATAACTGAATAACACTACTATCATCCTAACAAATGAAGTCCGCTACTTATTTCGCGGGTCCCGCATACTTTTGATGACTTATCCTCTTCTTCTTGACCATGAAGGCATTCAGCGCCGTCAGAGCCATCAAGACAGGCACGCCGGCGCCGACACCGATGCCCAAGCGAAGCTCCCACTTGTGTTCCTGTTCCTTGTTCGCCTTCTCAACCGTCGTCTCTAAATATTGCTTCACCGCTCCCGTGACAATGGTGAAACCCTAGGACATATCTCCCTCGCCGTCAAAACGTTATCCGCTACTACTACCCCCGAAAGCTGCCTAGGATATCCGATAATGTTATTGTTGAACTCGCCCGGCGAGACTTCGCGCCTCGGACGGGCTTATGTCCGGAGTCTGGCGCGTGGGAAACGTTTTGAAGATGTCGTTGGGTCGGAATAGGAAATAGCCTTCCGTCATTTTTGGAAGCTCGCGGCCATTTGTACTTGCCCGATTAAAGAAGGCCCTTGTCTTAGGTATATTATATTACTTAAAAGCACCATCGTTATTGTCTACTCTTCGTGGGTAGACGGTATCCCTGAGCAGAGATGGCCCATATGCCAGTGCGGAAATGGCGATTTCAAGACCTGTTATAGTTGATAACAGGCAACACAAGGGTGAGTATGTTGCAAAGTTCATTATCCGTTGAATGAGATCCTCCCTAAGCCTACTACCCATGTATCAACCGTTGGGTTTATATGTTACTTACTATGCGGTCCCTCCGCTTGGCCATTACTACCGTGGCCTTCATCCCCTCGGTTACCTATCGGCTCTTGCCGGTGGTAGACATAATAATCGGGGTCATTGTTCTCCTCGCTTTCCTTGACGGCGTTATACCTCTTAAAGGCGCTCTCAACCAGGAGCCCAACGTCCCTCCTATTCCGTCCGATAATGCCAACGGCAAGCAGTGCCTCTGTCTCCTCGATCCAGTCCTGCAACCTCCTGTAGCCAATGCGATCTTTCCCCAGCTTCTGTGGCTGGCCAGACCCCTTGATCAAGGCCAAAACGCCCGCGAGAACAGTGTTGACGGCGCCCAGGACAGTGATGACATTCTCGAAGCGCGAGGCTGCGGCGCCGATGGCCGTCAGCGCCGCACCGATGATGATCTGCGAGAAGTACACGACGTATAGGAAAGCCGATAGAAGCGCGTATTGCAGCGCCATGCGCGTCTGCGTCTCGATGACGGCCCGGTAGATCCCCACGGCGCTCCGGCGCCCTTCCTCCAACGTCCCGCCTAAGTCGTCAGCCGCACGCTGCGTGTTGATCCCCAGAGCCCGACGGAAGATGACAAGATTCTCGTCGTTGCTGCTGCGGATAGGTAGCCCCAATGGCGCCCCCCATGACATAATCGTCTCAGCCTTGCGAATGACAGGAGATGGGCTTGTCGGCGTCGCTGCCGTGATGGTCTTGGTTTGTTGTGGTGGATTTGGCACAGCTGTTGCTGTTGCTGCGCTCGGCGCCTGGGAGTTCTTTGGTGCTGTTGAGGCTTGGGGCTGCCTCTCTGAGCCCGCCAGGGCTTTTGTTGACGCCGGGAGAAGAGGGCATTGGGAGTTCGTCGCCGACATCATAGGCAGATATTTGTGCGATTAAATATCTCTTTCTCAAGAGGTTTATTTTATCTATCAAATACCCGTGTATTCGAGTGACAGTAGACGAGTTCCAAATATTTGAACTTCTTGCATAAGGAATTTTCTGTTCAAAACAAAATGTCCAAGCGTCTCTTTTCTCGGAGGCCTCTCCTCTTATTAATACTTTAGAACAAGCTTAGTCGACGCAGCCGCAACGAAGGACTTCGCCCAGCAGTGGATGGGGATACCCATATAGACGCATTATGGGTGTCAGACGGGTTGTACGATAATTATCTGAGATAGAGACTCTCACCTTGCACCAAGGCGAGACCACTGCCTGTCTTCCTATCCCCTCCCTCCCTGGACTCGAGCCATGTTGCCTGCACAACAGCTGGTGTGACATGGCCGCAGCGGCCGCAATTCTAAGCGAAAAAGGCAATTCTCACTTCACACAAGCCTGGGCCTTCGTCCCACAAGTTACTAAGAGAACTAACAGCCATGGGGAGACGCTATTGGGTATGCATGTCGTGTGCATGTACAGAGAGCCGCATTTAGAACAAAACTATCGAAACAACAGACTGAGGTGTTTTGTCCTTACGTTGGCTCGGGAGGAATGACGATTTGGCAGGGTTTAGATTGCGGCGTTGTTTAAGGTTGTTGAACGTGGGGTCGGTGTCATCAAAGAGTAGGTTAGTATCTACGATAATCACATGTCGCTTCCCGTAACTAACTTTAGTTCTTTGTTCGAAAGCTGCAGGACTTATGATCTCGACTAAGCCTCGTCGAGCATGCTGTTGTGTTAAGCTGTGCCGCTCGGGATTTCGATGCTACCTTACGTGCTTACCGCTAACACCACGTTTCTACTCATATTTTACTCATAGGCTTCTGTTTTTAAACCATCCCCTCTTGTCTCAATGTCAGCCATAGAACTATTTCATCCGCCAATAGACTGACTATATTTACGCACAAGAAGTGCTGGCACTTCAGCAGAGAAGGCTGCCGTTACAAAGGCTCGCTTCGCCGGGGTAAGTGTTGTGTGATACGAGTGCAAGGAAACATTGGGAATAGAGAAAACAGACAACAACCAACAAGAACAGCAACAACAACAAAGAGAAATCTTCAATATGGCCCTTATTTACTAAGTTCTCGGCGTCAGATTTCCATCAGCATTGTATCAACTCATAACAATAACATACTCGCCTGGGGAGCTAGTGGATTGGTCGTTTGGAAGCAAGGAGGTGCTACTTATCGTGAACGACTTGAAGACAGGAAACGACAATACACAGCCATACAGTAGGGGAAAGTAAGAAGGCTAAGCTACAGAGATAACAACTTCTTACTTCCAATCTAGATCATCAAGACATACCATATCGCGTGTTCATAACGTTAAACCTAGTAGTGACAAGCGTCATGTGCACTCACTTCTTAAGATGTACTATTCATGGGAACCTGGTATGAACTGCCGGAAGCCAGTCACCTTATTTAGACATGTAGGCAAGTGCATAGTTCCAAATCCTTCATTAGGGCCTCACTATCCTTGAACGCAAGAAACCTGAACAGCTTCTTGGCGTTATCACGGCCGATCCTCAGCTTGTCCCCATCTTGTAAGCTATTACGCCCATCAAACCATGTATATGCGTCCTTGTAACTTTCGTAGGATAATTGGTGCTAGACAAGATCCTGTCGACATTTCCAAGCTCCTCGATGCAGTGTTTCAGTATTGGCGTGCTGAAGTGACCCGAGGTAGTGATCCAGATGTTGTCTCGATAGTGGTCGCGGATCGTTCTCTTAGCTGGCATCCCTAGGGATTTTTCGATATCTTCGAACCAGTCTGATGAGAAAGATATTCAGCAACTTTGATCTGCTCGAGTTTACGAAGATATAAAAAGTCGCCAGCAGGAGCATGATCACGAGGCGGGCGGAGGAGGCAGCATTGACATTTATTCTCCAAAAATCAACTAAAGTGTGTGTAATACAATGTACTACGGACTCAAGCCGTCATCAATGACAACCATAGCACTAGTCCGGTGGTCTTGTAAATGATTTCGTCGTGATTCGCGCAATATCAACCAACAAATGGGCAGAACTGTCGCACCCTTGAGCTAAGTCCGTAGACAATTATGTGTAAGCTACAGCCATTTCCGCACTCTACTATATATCGCCTGGATGAGTCTACACCATTGGCCTCTCAGGTGCGCTCTGAGACATAAGCTACTTTGAGTCAGATCTTAAAACAAGCAGTGTAGAGGGAGGAGGAGGAGGAGAGGGGCTGGTGAAGAGCTTGGTTCTGTTTTCAGCCTGATAAACATAGGTATTGTAATGAAGGAAATATAGGCAAGCTTGAACTTTAATATTATCTAATGCAAGATACGTCTGAATCAGCCGACATCTCTTAGACAGCCAGTATGGTTTCGTTGGTGACACAAGATCTGAGGTTGTTACCAGATTAATAAGATTTGTTACCAAGTATTCTACTTTGCACAATCATTACCTTCACTTAGATTCAAGTCGTAAATGAAATTAATAAATAAGTCTTCAATGAAAAGAACATCAACTTATGCATCCTAAGCGTTCGCGCCTGACAGTAGGTAGTGGTCTTCCTGATGCTCTCAAGGGATTACGATAGTCGGCTCAGAGCTCAAGTTTTGCTTCGTGCTCGTTGTGTTTCCGTCACTGGCAGTTACCTGACCTTACCTCTATGGGTAAGGCTGGGGCACATTGCTGTAGGCACTATCCCTAGCCTGTGCCGACGCACTCAAACTAAGGGCGGCTATCGGGCGGCTCGGGGAACCCACCTTAGTCTCATAGCTCCTTATTGTCAGCACCCTCAAGCGGCATGTCGCCATCGTAGCCGGCACCAGAAGAAGGGCACATCTATGGCGCAATCCGGGCTAAACTCAATTAGAGGATCTGGGAGTGGCATAATAACTCAACAGAGCCTCAACGGCATAAACTCTTCCCATTTCAACGTCACTCCGTTAGACATGCGAGAATACGTCTTGTTAGCATTGCGGAAACTTGTCATTTCTTTATCTAAAAGATGCTATGAAACGGCCTAGAGATTTGCTGTTATGGTACATCTCGATGAGCTCCTCCACCTTTGGCATACCGACGGCAAGGCCTCTGTGCTCCTGATATTTCTCCTTTATTATCGAGTTGGATATGATCCACTCGCTCTTCCGCTCGTCTTTGTTTATCACAAGAACCCTCAATCATATCATATCATACTTGCTTTATGCTAACGTTGTCCCAAGACGCCCGCAACAAACCCAATACAGAAAAGCAAAGAAACGCTATTCATCCCTCATCATTGTTGTACTCGCTGCCCGTACACGGAATAGTTTCCACACTTGGCTATATGTGTCGACTTCCCCGTCTGCGGGTTGAAGATATTACAGCCTTGTTTTGCTACGTTGGGCGGCGTATATACTACGGGCTAGTTAGCGAAGCCGCTACACGATACAATGAACAATTCCTATCAAGGCAGACCTACAGTGTAGGGAGACAGCGTAGTCGCTGCCAGGGTTGTACATGCGATGCAAGCCCAGTTCGTCGGCCATATAGGCCACATCATTCTCTTCGTACATACGTTCTGACTTTATTTCCATGGGTTTTTCTACATCGGCATTCGGGAAGTCGTACCGCGTCTCGATAAGCCTGCCATGCAAGATTTTCATCAAACAGTGGGCGTTGCCGTGGTCGTGGATAGGACTACCCTTGCCAGGTGTCCATACCAAGACGAGCTATTGGCAATATGGCATTAGCATGAGAACACAACAGCAAAATTTGCTGTCTCGATGGGCTTACTAAGTTGGCTTTGCCATTGCCCTCATCGACGAGGTTTCGAGTATAACCCATCCTAGGGTTGAGCAGATAATATGGTTCCCATTCATCAGACTTTGATACGTAACGCTCCATTAAGCATGTTAGGTCCTGGACGTCTACATCATCCGAGGTCAGTCTTGACGATGGCCCAAGGACCTTCCGTATATCGTCTACGAGCACGTCGAACGCATTCATGGTGGCAGAGGGCATTTTTCGAATTGAAGATATGTGCCGTTTGGATTCTTCACAAGTGACAGAAAATGGCTTCGACAAAAACTCTCTATTCGATGGAATTGCTATGATGTTGCTGAGGAAGAAGAGGCAGTGGGGGAATGGTGTGGGACAAACTGGCGGTGTCTAGCCGAATGCACAGACGGATGCGGGCTTGTCGCTGTTCGTATCTTCCCGACTGTTCTACTTACCATCAGTCCTAGCAGTGTGTTTCTTGGCACTCCTGGCTATCAATCATGGTTATCAATTCGAGGCAGCTTGGGACTCCGCTTATCGGCCGACTACGGGCGGATTAGTGTCTAGTTGCCGGTGCGAATTTCAAAAAGGGAAGTATTTTCTTCATGAAAAAGGGCAGATGATGATTGGTTTCCCGCCTACACAGCGAAAAGCGCACGATGATTGGTTGCTCAGTCGTGTTGTTCCAGGTGTGTATGGTACAGGATGCACATCAACCGGACAAGTACTGTGTTGATCACTGTACAGGGTCGGGCTTGCCTTGAGTTCGAGAAACCGGCAATAGGGGTTTTTCTCTTCTTCTTTTTTTTTTTTTTTTCAACTCGAGAACGCCTTTACGGCCAACTGGCTCGGCGTCAGTTATCTCCCGTTGTCTACATACGACGAAGCACAATTGGCAACTTTGTTTTTTGCATTGTTGTCGGTTGGTTCTCCTTTTAGGTGAGCTAATTTGTACGTCAAAGAAAGTGCCCACCTCTCCAAAAGCACGGGTAGATCGGACACAGTTTCGCTGAATCCACCGCCGATGGCGTGGATAACCGCATCCTAGCTGAATTAAGGGGGGTGTGCGGTTGTACTGTACACTATTCATGTCTATCTTAACTCTTTGGTGTCGAACGACATGGCCCGGCTAAAATGAACAATTATTTTTTAATTCAGATTCTGCTCACTTGACCAAAAACTGTTTTTGCGATTTCTGACGTGATACCTTACGGAAAGAGGCATTGTTGTATGTTAAAGAGACTGGACAGAACTTCAATGTACAAGTGGAAATACCTGTCTTCTTGGATGGGAGTCATTATCCGGCGAGTGCTGCCCCCTATCAACGTTGGTCCCCTATCACTTAGTGATTCCCACTGGACCAGATGCTAGGGTCTTTGTACGATTAAACGGTCACCTTAAAGGGATACAACTCCCACATACATGCGAAGTGCATAGATACATTATTATGTTCTCAACTCCTCGAGGCCCTTAGATCATACATACCCAGCTGTCTAGCAGATCCGAGCCGAATTGAATTCTTAATGGGCGTTCAACGAGACTATTGTGTGCCCTAGGTACTTGCTGACAGCAGACGCTTATTTTGGTGGGTCTAGAGTACTTGAAATAGATAGCATCAAGATATAGCAGCTGAACTTGTAGAATGAATAAGTATGCAAATTCGTTGACGCTGAGAGTAATGGCGATCGGATTTATTGCTTTTAAAAGCGCAGAATCTCATTGAATTAAGTATTTTCAATGTTGCGCCGAAAAACTGTCATTATTATTGTGTATACAGCCTACAACACGCACGCAGAACTTCAAGTTGCTTATACATCTGTACTGTTAAGAAATCCCGGGTAAGGCGGGCAGCTCGAGTGTAGATATGTACATAGTATAGGTGAGTAACTGCGGGGTAAGTCGGTGACCGGTGACCGGTGAACGGTAACCGGATTTTAGCCCATGTCATTAGGGAGGTAGGTAGGTAGGTAAATAAGATAAATGAGGTACGCGGGTAAGTTTAGTTACTTTCCTTCTATACCTATACGTGTACTTCAAGTGTTGTCATAGGCAATATATACATGTATGTAGATATATATGTACTGCTGGGTATTGTGTTCTGTATCTGCTACTACCTAACCTACTAACTTACAGAGTTAATTACAGGTAATGCGTGAGTAGGTAGGTAGCTAAGAAAGTCGCGTAGAATAAATATATATGTATATGTGTGTGTGTGTGTGTCTTTCATTCTAGATGAAACCAGCGGCGTTGTCGTCTTCTCTGTCACATAGAGCAGAGTGTTATGTTGCACGCACAAATATGTTATCAAGACGACAATTTGAGTCTATTGTTCAACCTCGGTCATGGAAGAATGTGATTCCAGTCTTGTATAAAAAAGAAAAGAGAAAAAGGAAAAGACGGAAAAAAAAAAAAATTCCGGTCCGGTCTAACCACGTAAAGAATACAATTACCAGTCTATATGATCTTGTGTGTGTGTGTGCCGCTGTCAGATCGGTTCCGACGCCAACAAACAAAACAAAAGGAAACAATAAAAGAAACAAGTCCAAATGCAGCCATGCTAAGAAAACCATTCTAGTCTATAAGATCTTGTGTGTCGCTGTAAGATCGGTTCCGTCAACAAACAAAATGAAACGAAAGGAAATGAAAAACATATAACTCGCGCAGGTGCATCCCATAGCCTGTACGCCTCCAAAATGAAGTGACGTTCTGTGTTCCGTCTCGACATCTTTGCAACATTCCCCCTGAAAATGAAAAGAAATACATCTTGCGTCCACAACACTGTTGTCTGCAATTAGACAAGCTGTCGCCGTTGTTCCTACTAAGGACATAAAGGCAAAAGTGAATAGGAAATTCCTTGTAGAAGCCGCTGTCCCAAGCCTCTCAAGAGTAGTGAGTTCTTCCGAGTCTCTCGGTCACGGACCAGGCACCGCTATTTCTCATCTTGTCCGGCTTATTCACCGTCAGTGGAGGTCTGCTCAATGTAATCCTTGACTCGGACTTAGCCTTGCGCGGAAAAGTACACGTTAACGGCGCTGTCAAAGACCTCCAAGACCTCCGCGGGGTACTCAAGTATCCTGCAACGCTCTTCCAAAAACTGATTGACGAACTCTGAGTCAATTGACTCGTTCTTTATGGTGTCGATCCCGATCTTAGCAGCCTGAAAGATGGTGTCTGGTTGTGAGAGCGGGATATTGTGCTCTTGTGCTTCAGGGTACAATATGCTAGCGGCATAGGTCAGGATGAGAGAGCTCATAGTGTGAAGGCCTGCCCAGGGGTATATCGACATGGTCTTCTCCAGCTCATTGTCCCACTCATTGTTTGGTGGGGTTTCGAAGTAGCGATCCAGAAGGTAGATGAAGAGGCATATCTCCCAGTAGTCGACGTTCACCGCACCCTCTATCTCCTTCTGTAGCTCATCTGTGAATGAGAAGAAAGTAGGATTTTCCAGTTCCTGGCTGCACCAGTCGAAAATGAGCCCTAGGCATGTCAAATGTTCGTTTTTGTCGTTCTGCAATGAGCTTTCGACAGCCCCCTCATGATCAGAATATGCCTTTGATGATTGAGCCTTCAGGGAGTGACCTCCATTCTTGTCCTGGTTGTATTTCTTCAACTCCCATTTCTCTCCAAGTCGATATCGATCTATCTATAAGTTAATAGAATGCCCGAACTCCCAAAGTCGATTTCGGTGGAAAATCTGGCCAACTTAAGACTCCCTCACCATTCTTGGAGAGGAATATGTCTATACGTACTATAAGAGTATGTTAGCATGGTATATCATTTAAAGCGTAGCAATATACCGGCAGCAGAACGGCCACGTTGTAGTCACATACCACATTTTTTTACTATGTACTTGTTAGTCAACTTGGACTAGGAGCCTGCAGAAGCGTAGTGCACGACTCACCTTGCAGAGAAACCATGCTCTTTTTTCATCGCTGCCATGACCTGAGGGAGGGGCTGCTTTTTGTACTTCTGCTCGATAAAGGGCCTCATATAGTCCCATACGGCCTTGTTGTGCCTCGGTGCGCTCTTGGGGCTTTTGCCTCGCGTCATGTTGAAGAGAACTCTGTGGCAGCCAACCCTGTCCTGAGATGCTAGAGAGTCGTACCGCCAGTCTATCAGAAGGAAGCCGGGAAGTAATCGGGTCAACGTGGATTATCTTAGAGGGCGTTGAAGAAATAGATCGGGCATATCTGTGAGACGTGGCGATAACGACTTAAATAGAAAAATATGTTTGGCTGTTTAGCGGCATACTAACGTAGGGGATCTCGACATAGACATGTGGTTTGCCTCACATGCCGAAGAACACCAGGCCAGAGTGGAACTTACAATCATTCACATACAGTCCCCAAGTCTGTCTTTCAATTCCATAATATAGCTTACCAAGTTCTGGTACTAGCGAAAAAGTGGGATAGGTAAATGACAAAATGGAAGAAGTAGCCTGTTGAGGTTGGCCCCTTATTTTGTTCTCAGCAAGCGCAGCACAAGTAACGATGTTGTGGCTTTGGCACTGGTTTTGGCACTGGTTTTGGCAATTCCACGTATCGCCCATTTTACGAGACTTCCTAGAAGATACTAAAGCAACAACACCTTAGTCGTGACAGGAGACTGGAAATTCCCGACATTTCCAAATATCCTTATAGCAAAATGGCTATCCGGACGAAGACTGAGCCATGATAAGAGGGGCAATAGACGAGCAAGGCCAAAATGCCAGAAGTATCCGACCAAGTTGGGTCATCAGACTTGAGTTCCGCCGTCTGAGGAGGACAATCCCATTCTCGACAGGTATGCCCCCTATGAGAGCAATGAACGAAGACTGGTAGCCACGTGTATGTAGTTTAGTGCGAGGAATGAGGAAACCGCTAAGCCTTCGGTCTGTCTAGTTGTTAGAAGAGTAGAACATTTCTTTTTTCCTCCTCTAACTTTCGCGCTCCGCCTCGTGTTCACCGAATAGTAATGGATTGGTAAGCAACGTTGACACAAAACGAATAGACACTGATGGCGCAATTACTGAAATGCTAACACTGCCTGTCTAGGCGAATAGCGAGGCTATTTCGATTTTGGCAAAGTCCCACGTGGGGATATGATTGAGGATGATGTGGATGATGTGTGAGCGTGGCGGGGAACTGGCCTGAAATCGTGACCGACAAGAACCTGTGGGAAATCACAATACAAATCCGGAGGTGCTGATGCCTAGAATCAATGCGACGGGATGCTTGGTGGCAACCAGAAGAGGCAGATTGCTATACAATGGCAATCAATATTCGGTACATTGCTCAACTGTTGAAAAACCTAAAATGTGAACTTTCAAGGTTGCTGGGGAAATCCCATAGCTTGTGGCTGTGCACTTACTTGCTACTTAGGTGAAGAGGATCCACCCATCAAGACTATCTAGAGGTGGGTGATAATTAGAAGTACGTATACCTGTTGTGTGCTTACCATATGCGGGGTAAACAACAAAAACATTTCTTTTCTCTGTATTTTGCTTTGTTGTTAGGTCTGTTTGCAGGTCCCTACGCAGAGCTGTTATTAGTGTACATCCGTAAAATCCGTGGTAATTGTGCTGTAGCTGGCGCTTATGACCCACTGTCTGTGTGGCTGGTGAAGAATAATAATGGGCGACTTTTATTGGGCGTCGGACACCAGACTCGTGACCGATAGCATACACACGGTACAAAACTACGAGATGCTGGTTGGGGACCAAACCTACTATGTATATGCCTTACCTTTAATCACTGGGAGTGGTATCGAGCTGCTATCATTTCTCAAGCGGCATCACGTGTAACCGCAACTACCAGGCAGACGTGCTATAGGCTCCTGGGTTCCTCTCTTTCGGCCGCTGTGACATGCAGTACATATATTAACTACACTAGAAACCTAATTCTCTTTCCTAAGTTACATACACTATAAAATATGTGAGGGTAGTATTGTGGCTGCTCAGACTATGCGGTCCTTCAAGTCTCGCCAGACTCAAGGATGTGTAAATTTGCTCGCAACAAGTGTATATACTGTGTAATTACCCATCCCGGTGCTTTGCCATGGTGCTTTGCCAGGTGCTTTGCCAGACCCCGCAGAAGCCATATACGGAGGGCGCCAATTCAAAGCAACGTGCACAGGGAATTTGAACAACACAACTGATAGGTACTTAGACAGTGTGTGCCGCTTTTGCCGTAGTAGGTACTGGGCGAGTAGTAACCATTGATAATCAATTTATGCTGCAGCACTGAATATGTTCTAGGTAGGCATTGATGCTACGTCTGGGTGACACCGGGGAAGGCAATAGGCTGGGCGGGCCATAAAATGATATATGTTTACATGCAGGATGGTATGTACCTTACGCATGTCTTATCGCAGACCTCAGACCAGTTTAGGTGGGCAAATTTGTATGGCTTTAATGCTTATGCGTATGTAATTAGCCATAATAACGTGTGTAGGTTCCACCTACTAGTCTGAGTACTTGATGTGGCCTTTCCTAGGCAAGGCGGTACGCAAGTACTCTAAACCAACCCTTCTCTAGCTATAATTAGCCCAAAAAAGTGCAAAAAATAATCGGCCAATTGTTGGAGCTAGATATTCTGTATGCCTAGGTTCAACCGTTGGCCGATTATTTTTTGTATTTGTTTTAGGCATATTGCAGCCAAAAAGCAAAGTAGTTAGTCTGTGTACCGCTTAAGCACTTTATAGCTTAAAGACTATAAAACAACCAGACCTAGGTTTATATATATATAACTAAGTATATATATATTTAGATTAGTTGCCTAGCCTTAAGAGTTGTTTTTATATTTTTATTTATTTTATTTAGTTTGTTATTATAGAGTGATAGCAAGGTACTCTTTTTTTTTGTATGGCCGTATACTGCTTAGAGCTAATTTTGTACATCGAGTACTTATACCTCTACTATAGGTGATCTACCTATTTGGTGCAGTTAAATGCATACACCGCCACATACGCCACACTATGCAACACCGCCACCTATACCTGCACCCATGGTCAGAGGTCTGAAGTACTAAGATAACGCATGTCGAGTGCGGTAAGGTAAATCTTGATATATACATTTCCATATCCATATCATATCAAACAGAAGAATAAGTACAAAAACAGAGCAATAAGTACAATGCTACTTACAACAAACAACAAGTATACATGGGCATGCTGTGTAAAGCAATTTAAGATACCCTCACAATTTGTGCTACCCACTATCCAATACTACTATTACTTTATGACCTACATTAAATACCTGATATTTGATACCAAGTTCTTTTACCAAAAGCATCAGAGCAATGACTCCCCCTTGGGACTTGTTATTGGCAAGGTTAGCCCGTCTGCATCAGAATTAGTGGTGTTACCAACAGAAACCCTTGTGACAATTCTGCATCTCGATCTACAGCTATGTATGTATGTATGTATGTATGTGCATATCTCGGACTAGTAGCAACTTGAAGCCACCAAACATTGTGGGTCAAGGCGGATGTACGTCTTAAAACGTCAAGCATCTGTGACAGGTTCTAGATTTGACATATCATGATATTAACGTAGACTATGAGTGCAGAGGAGACAAGACAATCTCGTCTTATAGAGGCGTCATAATTCGAACTGATGTTGAAGATGCATCGGATTATCACCCAGGGACGTATGCAAATTTTATGCCCAGACAAAAAAAAAAACCCCGATCGATCTACTACGACGAGATCGTGTCCTGCCTATCTACGCACACAGTAGTAGCCAGAAACAAAGACAAAGATTTAGGGTCACGTCCATTTACATGCAGGCAACTAGTCCAAAAGAACACAGTAAGAGGAAGTTTGCACTGCAATAAGACGGTTCCGGCACCAATACGCACGACACTGATTTACATCGTACTCGCTGTACCAGGCGCGTGACCGAAATGACGTACAACCTGTTCCTCCAATCTGTGAGACGGTGTTTCATTCGTGCAGCCACCAACAAATGAGAGGAGTCGCCATGCATTCCCACTTCTTAATTGTATGCAGCTCCTATGCAGTTCCGCCTCTACTGTATCGCCTCCGGGCGCACTTGCGGTCACTGGCTTGGATTGACCTAGACTGAAGGAAGCATGTAGGAGCTGGGCGAATATGTCCATACGAAGTGCACTAGTAGCTTGGCTTGTTATTAGTATTACTAGTTAGTATTCCTTACTTTAGGTCATGTACCTTCCTAGGTACGTAGGTGTAGTAAATATGGACGTGGTTGGGCTTCTTCAGACGGCTCGTCCCTGCACTTATGGCTCGTACAACGAGCTGAGATATACCTAAATATGGGAAGATAGCCGAAAAAGAAATCACAGGTCATTAATCGTTTAACAAGGTTCTAGGCTATGGTGATTGTTAGCCATAACCGGTAGATCGAGGTTGGACAGCATGCATAGGACGTATACACCTATATCTACCTGCTCAGCTACCTCCCCAGTACTTCCTTGAGCGGTGTATCGCACCTACAATCTGTTTAAGTCGACGTCACAGGTAGTCTTCCCCCGCAATCTACTAACCTGTCATGGACTAGCCGTAGCGCATCATGGCCTCAGGTCCACTTAGCAGTGCATTGCACGCTCGTAGTTAGCATCCGATATGCAGCAATTAATACTTGTAGCAAAAGTATAAAGACCCCCGCCATTCACTGTCGTCATCTTATACAAGGAAACACTTCAAAGCTGGTGCCTCTAACAGCTTGGATTTATTCTTTGAGATCCTTCTCTTGTTATGCCATATTTCCAGATTTGAAAACTCTAAATCGAGTACGTGAAGGGTTGCAAAATTATCTTTGAAAGTACTTTCCTCTGCATCTAGCTTTGGTCTCCGCCCTCGTAACTGGACAAGACGCAAGGACACCAGCGATATACTATCCGCGATGGAGCGAGTACATCATAGTACGTTGATTTCGCAATTGAGTATTCTTACTTGGCCTGTCGACCGGCTGTGATACTTTGGTAACTAATATTCTGATCAATGTCTTCAGTCAATCCATTCGCTAAGCGCGAATCCCATTCCAAGAACAGCGTCATCACGTATAAGGTCTTGACCATCGTAACCTGGCTTCTCTCCATCGTTGTCTCGTTTTACTATACATTCAACAGCCCCGACGATGGCGTCTGGCCGCGGCGCAGGATCTGGAGACAGAACGACCACTACCACACGGCATTTCGAATGAATCACATCATTGCCGGTATCTACTGGATCGTTCTTTTCATTCTTCAGGGCGGCTACATTGCCCATCTCTTCTCTGGCACCATTGAACGCGTTAACGAGGCCTGCTCCGTCGGTAGTCACTTCATTCTAAACAATATATTTCACTTTGCCTTCGTGATGCTCTTTGTCCGGTCACTATTCGGCTGGGCTGAGTTAATTGTCATACTGAACTTCATCAATCTGTCGTCGCTGTACTTCCGCCATCCTGGGTATGCTCGCTTCATCCATGAGCCAGTCGTATCCGGACCGCTTGCTTGGACATTCGTTGCCATATACTGGAACGGTGCTATCATGGTCCCCAACCCGGAAACACTAGTGGCTCGAATTTTCGGCAATATCTTCATCTGGAGTATCCTGGTGTACGGCCTGTTCTTTATTGTAGTCTACAAGGTCAGTGCTTCCCCTCTTATTCTTCGCGAAGGTTTTGGTCACAGATACTGACGTTGCACAGGATTATACGATGGGATTTAACCTTGCCGTTCTCTCGGCCGCCATTGGTGTTTCTCAGTTCTTTGTGCAGGTTATCGCGCTGCAATGGATCTTTGCATTCACTATCATGGCTGTCCTATTTGTTGCCACTGTGGTGGTTGCGGTCCCTGCAGCTACTAAAGCCCGAGAGGGCGATGCTGAGAGAGCTCCTCTTCTGTCAGATAACTAAAAGGGTTCGACCGACTGACCGCCTGGACGAACACTCGAGCAGGAGGGCGGGCCCAAAGTACGAATTAGCTCTACACTTCATGAACCCTTTTGCGCAGAGTCTTGGCCTATGAACTGGCTATAATGTGAAATTCTAACATGTGCACGAAGGGCAACGGCGTAAAGTTTCTGGACATGTGTTGGCGTTGGGCTCAGCTTTTGTTAAGGTACAAGATGAAGGACGTCAAATTACAGAAATAACTGCATTAGGCAGGTACATCGCAGCTACAGTTTGTCAGTCGTTTACGATCGTAACCAAGACTTGACCTATATGAGCAATACGACAACACATAATTGTTGGAAGGCTCGGATGTGGACTGAGAAAAACCAGGCAGGTGACTATATTTCCCTTTCCAAAAAAGAAAAGAAAGAAAAGAAAAGAAAAGGAGACAGATGTTGTATCTAAGCTTCTCCATATGGCTATTCACAGGTACCTACTATTAATAAATTGTCAAAATCCGAAAATTCCATGTACTTTATACTGCTGCTTTGTTATCTTACGTCGATAGTGTCTCACGGCACTTCGTTCTAGCGCTTCTCGCGTAAATTGGGTCGGTGCCCATCCTAAATCGGCAAGTGAAAGACGCGCTACTACAGCACAGGGGCAGCGCGTTTATAGTGTTGGATACTTGAAGTTTTACCGCTGTAATATGAATGGTTGAGTGCACATATTCTCACCTGTCCACCTTATCGACATATTCAACCATGTTAGTCCCACCACATTTACCCTTCTTCATAGGTAATGACATTTGCCGTGTTACGAGGTTCAGGCGGATCCTGAAGGGTAGACTCGGCCCACAATTTGTTCGTCGGATTTTGCGGACAGAAGAAATCCAACATGAGAGAACTGCGAGCATATTACGATGCATTATCGACAAGAGGGTGTACGAATCTCAAACTCCGCGAACCTCACAGGAGGGGTTAGTATCGTCTCGTGGTCCCGTTGACTTTGCAAGAGCCGTAGAGTTCATGGCTGGTAGGTGAGTTAAAAGATCGCGGGATGTGCTTGCTCATTTTGAGCATAGTAAGAGACGTCCAAGTCTGCGTCTCTCAGCCTCTCACCCGTGCTCACGAACAATGTTCTAGATTTGCAGCTAAGGAGGCCGTCATCAAGGCTCATCCGCATCGTCGCCTCACTTTTCAGTGTATCACCATTGCGCGGATGAGTTTTCGGAATAGCTCGTCAGGACCTTCCCTGTCCGACTCGTCGGGGAGCACACAGAATTCTGCAATAGAACAAGACGAGGCGAAAGACGGCACGTCAATACCGCAGAGCGGTCCCCTTGTCGCGCTAATCGAAGGGGACGACGTACATGCCGATGTGTATGCGTCTGTCAGCATCAGCCACGATACAGATTACGCCACCGCCGTCTGCTTGGCTGTCAATCCAGACCCGACGACGCTGCCGAAGTCTTGACACTTTCGAATCTTGGCAATTGCCAGATCTTTTTCAATTCCATCTACCAGCCCTGAATCCTGGCTCGATTATTGCCATTGTTGGGATCGACAGAAATCTATCTAATATATCAATTCCTAATTGATTAAATTAAACTCGGAAAGGCCAATTCACTTGCTGGGTTTTCGGGGCACTGATCACCTACCCACCACGCTCGCAAGCCAAAATATCCGGGAGTCCGATGCTTCATTTTGTGACGCCATCCACATTCGCCTAGCAAGCGTCGTCTTTCTAGGAATATTGATGCCCCCTCATATCTGTCCTTCTGCTTCGAACGAAGATGCCAACTGTCTAACACAGAGGCTCTCGGCTGTGACACCTTTGGCGTCCCTGGCTTCTTTGAATTTCCGTATCGCACAATTTACTTGGCTGATTTGACCATGACACAGCAACCGGCAGGCGCTCTCACCCTCTATAGCCGTCAAGCAAGGTCACTTTGCTAGATGGGGGGTCATTCAACCGATGTTGTTTTTGCCATAGCCTCCGTTGGACAGATATCGATTCAGTCTCTATACTTGATCTCGGTTGTCGGTGATCTGACCTGCGAAACGCTCAGTCAACCTCCCCTGACTAGCTATGAAGTTTAGTCTCATACGTACGGAGATCATTTCTAGTTGCTTATGTAAATCTGCCTGAGGGTATACCTGGGTTGAGGCACTGAATTATTAAAGGTTAATTATCGGTTAGAATCCTTTTCTCTGCAAATGAAGGCTGTTCATCTAGAGAATGGGCTACGGTTGTGTACGATAAACAACAACACTGTCTACTGTACATAATGCGAGACGTCGCTACCCCTCTAGACGCGATCATAACCGTCTTAGCCTCATAGCTTGCAAAGCTGGCAATCTATTATTTATTTGAACTACTACCCAGACAGTAAACCACAAGCTTTACTTGTGGATAACCGATAGTGGTCTCATTTTGGGACTTCCTAGGCTTCTCCTAGCTACGTTTCGTAAGAATTGCCTTCGTCAAGTCTAACACCTACATAAGAGCTGTTTGTTACTTAGCCCTGTTAATTTGTTCCAAGTTCAGATGCCAGGACTCTCATCCGTGAATAGGACTTAATTTTTGTTTCTACATGTCTAGCTAAAGTGACAGAGTAGGCATCGGGCGGTCTCGCCCTCTTGTTCGCTACCGAAATTGCTAACGGCAACCGCCTTTGTCTTCGGCAGACTCTTTGTTAAACTTAGTGTCTCTTATATCCCCAAATGCGCACTTGTAGGATTGTTTTTTAGCACTGCTTTCGCCTCCGTGACTGCCACATACATGCCATCGCTTTCACCTTTACCTTGCCAGTGGTTTCCGAATACATCACCATCATTTCATATATTTCCCTCTAGCTTTCGATAGCTAAGGCGTGTTGCATCTTATGTATTGTGTATCTCACCTATTACCAGCGCCGGAGACGGTTTAGGAACTTCACAACAATACATTGTTCCTATGCCGACTCCTTTGTTAGTAGACATTATCCTGCCATTTGCCTTTGTGCGCCCATCTAATACCACCTCTATTCGCGTCAAAGACAATCCAATCGCTGCATAAGGACTAAGGCAAAACCTCTAGCAAATACGACAAGCTGTTGTAACTTATCAAAAGGGTGGCAAAGACGCGGACACAGACAGAGACACAGACACAAACACAAACACGGACCACAGGCAGCAACGACAAGATTCAAAACCGACGCGATGGCGGCCCCGATTGCACCTGGACGCAAGCAATTCGCCGGTTACGACGAAAAGAACCCTTATAACTGTGAATGGAACAATCCGGACCCCCTAGACGACCTAGACGATGACGGTAACGATATAAGGGATTATAATCTGCTCGACGAGCAATTCATAAGCGTCTTCCAACACCTTCCCGACGACAATTCAACCTTACTCGCCGAGCTCGACAGGCACGCCCCGGTCGGTCGCCTGGTCCTCCCGACGCCGGAGAATATAAGAAAGGCCCGTGACAGTGGCGTCCCGTTTGGTACGCCGCCGACGCCCTATAGTTCCCGATTCGCTAAGCCTGTTACCGCCGCCAGGTATCCGCCGCCGATTCATGACTTTCGATACCTACGCTCATCAGCACCGGGAGCAGCCGCAGCCGCAGCCGCAGGCACAGGCGCAGGGGCCGGGGCTGGCAGGGCTGCGGCAATAACGCCATATGGTCTCCCAACGCCTGCCAATACGACGCCGAGCCCTCTCATGTCGTTTAATAGTCGTCTGGCACAGGCCGGTATCCCGAGACCTCCTGCCAACCCCGGAGCACCCGTTGCTGTGGGCTCTCCTGCGGCAGTTGCCGGTGTCGGTGTTGGTGGTATGGCTGGTCCCCCGGCGAGTCCTCGTCCCTCCAGTCCTGCCAGCAGCGTCGTTAGTGCCATTAGTATAAGTTCCTATTACGACCATCCTGCCCCTCCCATCGTCCCCTTCCGTCCGCTGGTCCCCGATCCCCGGATCCCCAGGGGCGCACTGCTCGTGTTCGACCAGTTCGACAAAGAAGGTGTCATACACTTCTACGCCGGGTTCTGGGAGAAGCTCTGGTACATCGTCCGACTGGACCTCCTTTTCTTGATCGGCATAGATCTATGGGTTCCGGGCGCGAGCAGAACGGAGGATTATGCTGTGCCTGACGCTGGCAGTATTTCCCAAGCGATTCGTCACGACCTCTTCACTTCCATATCGTGCCTCGGGCTCCTGGCCTACGGCGCCAAAGTCCTGCACCTCGTCCTGGAACCCGAGAGCGTGCTCGACTTCTACTACGTCCTGGCGATCATCTACATGCTCTACGCCTTCTCGGTGTGCGTGATAGTGTACCTGGGGTGGTGGGCCATGGCGCGGGCCCCGTCCCCGATAAACGGGTTCTTCATGCGCGAGTACAGCGTCCCGCTGCAGAAGTGCGCCGTCTGCGAGAAGATGGCGCCCATAGAGGACCTGCTGAACCTGCACTGCTCGAACGGGGCGTACCCGGACCTGGCGCTGCACTTCGTGCACGAGGACTGTCTCCACCTCGACCTCGTGGATCAGAAGCAGCCGGGGAGAGCCTGGCTGCCGGGCAGAAATTTCTCCTGTCCGAAGTGCAGGTACGACGTCCACGCGTACGTGAAGCCGATGGCTTACCCCAGGGGCGCCTGGGAAGAGTCGAAGTTCTTGTGGTTTGTCCATCTCTTCTGGGCCAGACGGAACAAGTATATACCCGATTCGAGAGCGGCGCTGCATTGCAAGACCATCCCCGAGGAACTCACGTGCAAGACGGTGCAGTTTGCCGAATTGCTGTACAGACCCCTCCTGTCGCATTTCCTGAATGTCAATCTCGTAATGTTCTGGACCCGCTCCGTCTACCTCAGCCTCTTCGAGCCCGTCTCATGGGCAGAGTGGTTCTGGGTCGTGCCGGCCATGTACTTTATTCAGTTCGTCTTCGTGAAAGCGGTAGCGCAGAGACTAGTCAAGGACTCCAAGGACTATGATCCCTTGGGCTTTTTTCTGAGTATTGCTGAGACGGCGAAGATTGCCAGACATCCTTTCACACGCTCCTCTTGGACTAACCCGGACGGTATTCGGCAACTGGTCTCTTATGCATGGTTTATCGGCTACCACGTCCTCCTGAAGGCGCTCTGGAGGGTCGTGACGGTGACGCTGCAGTTGCTACTGGTGGCCCTTCTCTTTTTCGTGTCGTACAGTTATCTGTCATGGCAAGGCATCATCGCTTGGTCCTACTTCGCGGATCTGCCGCCTTTTTCGTGGGGGTTGTGGCTGTGGAACCTGATATATGGCAAATGCGTCTTGGGCCTGTGGCATTTTGTGGCGGACCTTATTCCGTGGATTTGGGGGTGGCTATGGTATCTGACATATCATAAGTGTGTCTTGGGTTCGTGGCATCTCGTGGTAACTTACATTCCGTGGCTGTGGGAGTGGCTGTGGTAGCTAGCATATCACAAGTGCGTCTTGGGTCTGTGGCACCTTGTGCTGAGCTATACTCCGTGGCAGGGGGCGGAATGATGCGAATTGAGGGAGTTTTGCTGTGTACGTACTCTTTCCTTCGGGTTTAGATAGGCAAATTTTATGGGAATGTCTGTGGCATCTGCAGGCTACAACTGAGTGTTCAGGTATTGGGTAGTAACTTGTTTATTTATCATCCATCATTTACCGAGCAAAATCGTCGGACTCTTTAAATCTCTACATATTAGATAACATGAAACTAAGTGGTATGTTTTACTTGACGCGATCGTTGTGCTATCCTTGACCCCAAGCCTACTGCGGCTCTCATCGAATACAGAATATTGCTCGTCCAGATGTGTTGATATATATAGGTATTAGTAGACTAATTAACGCTTTCCTGCTCCTAATTTCTTTGATCCTAAGCCCCAATATTAGTAAAAAAAGTCTTAGAAGAAACAATAATGCGTAATATGAATATCACTACTTTCTGTTGTTACTTGGAGTCTCTTCATATGCAGGCAGAGGTTCTTCCGCCATGCCGCCTATGTCAGGGGGTGCTGAGGAAGGGCCTGCGGTTGCGCCCCATTGCGGAGCAAATGGTGGTGGTGCAGGAGAATGTGCTTGTGCAGGCGCTGGTGCTTTCCCATGCTCAACGGGCGGATAAACAACAACGCCGTACTCCGTCTCGAATTTCTTCACCTTGTCTACGATCAGGAACGCGAGCCTGACGGTGGCGGTGTACTGCACCGCGATATTGTACGTCGTAAAGGTAGAGCTCAAAGTGCCCGTGCTCATGCCACCCATTCCCATGCCTGTGTTACCGGGGAGAAGAACTGGCGTGTTGACGATCTTGGTATATCCATTTGCTTTCGAGAAAGGTTCCCCCGCGCCGCCGCCGCTGTTGTTGGCTGAAGTGCCAGATATCTGACATACGGTGTAATTCCCCTCAGATTCCGGACACGTGAACAGAGACCTCTCGGCTCGGACGAGAGTGTGCGCTACGATCTCAAGGTGCAGGGACTTGAGGTGGATTTCGGGGATGATGAGATTTGTCGTCGTCTTTGTCGTCGTGGATTGCTGCTGTTGCTGCTCGCGCGGCTTAATGCAGACCCGAAACGAGACGGGCTGTCCTAGGTAGAGGTGCTGCGGCGCAACGCAGACCCAGTCGAAAGCATAAGTAGGGATGTTGGCGCCCCCAAACAAAGCCTTGGTCTTCTGCCTGAACCCCGACGGCCTGTCCGCTTCCGGTAGGAGCAGCTCGCTCTTAACGGATACGAAACCCTGCCAGTTGTTGCACGCTTTTGTCCTCCCTCCCGGTGGTATTGATCGCGGATGCTCACACTCGTAGTGCACCAGTGGTTCCGAATACTTGGTCGGTCTGTTCACATCCACCCGCAACCGAGGCATAGCGACGTCGACGCCGACGCGGTACTCCACAAAGGCCTCGTACCTGTGCGCAAAGCCGTGATACGAGTTCTGGAAACTCGGCGGCAGCGGCTGTATTACATGACCCCCTATGAACCTGACGTCTTCCTCGAATCCGTCCCTGTGCAGACCACCACCACCTGCCGTCGTTTCCGGGAAGCAGATACTGAACGGGATTACCACGCTATCGCCCGGCTGCGCCCGAAAGGAGTCGTCGTAGATGAGCAACGTCTTCCGGAACAGCGGTGCTCGGCCGCGGTAGATCCTGGTAGATTGCCCTTGGGATTTCCAGATCTTGGTCTTGGCTCGTCCATGCAGGATCACGGCGACCTTTAGCGGGCCGAAGAGCTCGGCGGCGCCCGGGTTCTGTGGCCCGGGCTGGTACCGGATGTTTACATGGCCCGAGACAGGATCCCGACTGCCGCAGTGGATCTTCCCCGGTTGATCGAGGACGATCTTTGCGTGGAGGGTGCCGACAGACATGACCAGCGCTTGTTTCTACACAACCAGGTAGACAATTTATCGGTAATTTTCAGCACAAAAGAGTTGATGATGGTTATACAATGGAAGAGGAAATGACATCGTGGATTTGTATGTAGGATCACTCCCTCACCATCCACATCCAATCCAGTCCAATCCGAATCCTTTGTCGATCACACGGCGTGGCGATGATGTGGCTGTGTATGTACCGACGCGAAATCTGTGCCGCAAACTTTAGCATCTCAAACCAGGACACCTAAACTCGTAAAGTCATGTTGAGAGGTAAAAGGGAAATGAAACATGAATTTGCTATTCTAACTGTCCACACAAGGATACAGAAGGTTGTTGCAAAGGCTACTATCTAGGCCGTTACGATAACTACTATGGGGCATTATGGGGTCCCCCCTTCTACAGAACACATACATTAGGTGCTTACATCTTACCTCTCTACGCTAGAAAGGTAACAAGGCACCGTTAGCAAGGATATATCAATCTAGGCGCGCCCTTAAGCGGGCGGAATAACTATACATAGTATTAATTAGCTTTGAGACAACATAGAGACAAAGGTTAATTGCTTATACCCTAAGTCAAGGAGAAGTACTGGACAAGATTAGAAGCAATGTCGTCAATGATTTAAGATAAATTCATTTATTGCCGATTAACAAGACTATCAACTGGGGTTACTGCCACTATTATTAACCCCATCATTGCCTCCAGTATCGCTATCGCTATTGCTATCGCCGCCGCTATCGCTCAGAACGCGGAATCGAAGTCTGCTTCCACGTCTGGGAGGCGCAAATGGCAAAACCGGACCCAGAGGTGGAGCAGGCGGAGAAGATCCAGGAGATGGAGCGGGAGGGAAATTCGGGTCTGGACTAGGAGCTGGACTCGAGAGAGGAGCCGAGCCAGGGGTGGAAGGCGGATTTGCAGCCGTCGAAGATGGGTTCTGTCTAGAAGCCGGGCTTGAGCCGGGAGCCGTGCTTGGAGCAGAAGGTAAATTTGGGCTTGGACTTGCAACTGCGGAAGATGGGCTTTGGCTAAGAGGTGGGCTTAAAGGAGGGGCTATGTTTGAATTATAAGGTGGACGTAGAGGTAGAGCAGCGGGAGAAGATCCGGAGGCTGGGCTTGAACTGGGAGCCGTGCTTGGAGCAGAAGGTAAGTTTGGGCTTGGATTAGCAGCCGTTGAAGATGGGCTCTGATTAGAGGCTGGGCTTGAAGTAGGAGCTGGGCCTGAGCTAGGAGCTAAGCTTGATCTAGGAGCCCTGCGCGGGGCATAAGGTTGAACTGGACGTAAAGGTGGAGCAGGAGGAGAAGAGCCAAGAGACGGGCTTGAAGTGGGGGCCGTGTTTGAAGTTGGAGCCGTGCTCTGAGCAGAAAGTGGATTTGCAGCCGTAGAGGATGGGTTTTGATTAGAAGCTGGGCTTGAGCTAGGAGCCGGGTTTGAACTAGCGGTCCTGCCCGGCGCATAAGGTGGAACTGGGCGTATGGGTGGAGCAGGAGGAGAAGAGCCAAGAGATGGGCTTGAAGTTGGAGCCGTGCTTGGAGCAGAAAGTGGATTTGCAGCCGTGGAAGACGGGCTCTGGTTAGAAGCTGGGCTTGAGCTAGAAGCTGGGCTTGAGCCAGAAGCTAGGCCTGAGCTAGGAGCTGTGCTTGGAAATGAAGTCGGTGTAGGGGCAAGACTAGTAGCGGTGCTAGGGCCTGGAGTACGAAGAGCCCCGAAAAGACTCCGGGCGACAGCTGGAATTTGAGCGGGACTGAATCTACGACTAGATCCAGGAGTTGAAGCGGTAGCAGGAGCAGGAGCAGGAGCAGCAGCCGAACCAGGAGTCGAAGGGGGAGGAGTGGGAGGCGCAGCTGGGCCTGGGGTCGGACCTGGAGCAGGAGCAGAAGCAGGAGCAGGAGGACCTGGGCCGGGAGCTGAGCCTTGAGCCGGACCTGGAGCTGGGCCTTGGGCTGGAGCAGGAGCAGGAGCTGGAGCCAGACCTAGAGCAAGAGCAGGAACTGGAGCAGGAGCTGGAGCTGGGCCTGGAGCTGGGGGTGAAGCCGGACCTGGACCTGGGCCTGGGCCTGGGCTTGGGGGCGGTGGTGGTGGACCGGCGGCATTACTATTCGTCCTCAAGGTTGGTTCCGGGAACTCGTCGGGTGCGGCACCGTGGTTGATAAGTACCCGTTTATAGTAAGCCGAAGTGAGTAGTATTAGTGCGAGCAGGCAAGCATGGGCAGGCGAAGACGTGAGGAACCACTCCCCTTCAACGAGGTCTTTCAATAGCGGCCATTGCCCCGTGAAGAACAACTTCTCCCAGATGGACCATGGGGACAGGAGCTCCTTCAGGCCCTCGACGAAGTACCCTATTTTACGTTCTCCGAGCGCGGCTCGCACCTCCTGCACCTTGATTAGCACTTCCCGCGGGATCTTGAGCGCAACCACTTCAAGCGGTTTGTCCCCGACCTTGAAGCAGTCTCCCTCGAGGCAGTCTTTGCTCTTGAGCTCCGGGGCGCCGAGGGCCCAGGCAGGCATGGGAGACAGCGAGATATTGGCCTGCAGCTGCTTCCGCGTATGCTCAAGGGTCTGGCTCTCGGCTTCTTCCAGGAGCTCGTTGATGACGTCTCGCCGACGGACCGTCGTGTTGAACGTTTGCTGGTGATCCGCCTGATGCAATTGTATTTGCAGGCGATCGACTGTAGCACAGCTGGTTTGTAGCGATTTTTCCAAGGAGTCCGTAAGTACGTCCGTCAACTCATTATACGCATTAGGTCCGTATCGCCGCACTAGTCCGGTCCGGTGCTTGACTAGTAGCCGTTGCACTTCGCTGATCTGGTGGGCGGCAAGCTCCCATGTTGTGAGATCGACGCGGGCGGCTATATTGAGAGGCGGCTTGGCCATGGCGGCAAGCATCCTGAGTCGTTCGAAATTGCACAGATGCACATCAGCATCCAGATCGACGGGAGGGATCTTTGTGACGGTCATTATCTCGAATTGCTTCTCGGCCGCGTCTGTAATGGTAACTGTGGCCGTGAAAGTTGTGACATTGGTCTTAATGGGTTGTTGTCGGACTGGTGGGAGCTTCGTGACTGTGACTGTACTTGGGTCCGGCGCCGGCAAGCTTATAGACTGAGTTACCGTTTCTATGGAAGTCACCGGCAAGCTTATAGATTGGGTTACCGTTTCTATGGACGTTACCGGCACTGTGATGCTGACGCTAATGCTGATGCTCTTCGTTAATGTTTCTGGTGGCCTCGTGATGACTCGTGTGTTATATACAGTGGGTTTGTGAGTGCCATCACTGATGGCCTTGCTGGGCTTGGAAATGAATTTATTTCCGAAATACCAAAGACCGCAGAGGGAAACATAGATAAAAAAAAGCTGCATGCTTGCTTGATAGATAGTGATCCACCCGCCTGTCCCCGCGAGTATCTTGACTGGAGCGTCGTGTCTTCTGTCAAAAAATCGTTGCTGTCTGTCTTGTGACAATAGCGCAACCTGGTATCGAAACAGGCAGACACATAGCAAAATTATGTGCGACCAACCACAATAATATTCTAGTGACAAAGGCGAGTAATTATTTCCGTTCGCTGGCCGCAAGAAATATTTTCTTTATTCGTTGGAGACTCGACATCCGCAACCAGGCTTACTTCTTTGTTCATTGTTCTGAAAGGTGGGCGCTCCGGTAACTATGTTAACAACGGTCTGCTGTATAAGATGCTTGCCTAGTAGATGATTGACATAGACTGAAGATCTGTTGTTTTATAGTTTTATCATTTTCGGAAACAAGAAAATGGCCCGCAGCTGAATCGTGACCGAGGCTTGGGGCGTTTATGATCTAATGCACTCGCTTGATCATGGGCTGTAGATGAGCTTGGATGGCTACCCTTTGCGCTCAGACTGGCCTGGTGTGCGCGACTCTCTCTAGCCAATGCATTTTCCGGTGTCCGCGATAACTTCTCGCCGACGTGCTTTAGTTAGCTTTCCCCGAAAAAGTATATGATAACTAATACTTACATTTTCACAACTCAGCTGCGCCTGGTCATCAACCGAGTCAAGTGTGCCTGTTCCGTTTGTTGTTTGACTCTCTGTATTTTCAAGTGTATTCGTTAGCCTCTGAGAAGTGTGCGGCACAAAAGATCTAATACTCACTCTTTTCAGCGCTCAAGTCTTTGATAAGCTGTCCTAGTTGTCTGGCTTGGTGAGTGTAAAAGATGGCTTGAACCTCGGGAAGCAAACCAGCATACCGCTCGGCACCTGCACTAAGCAGCATTGAGAATGCCTGGAAATAACTATCGCGATTGAGTCTCACATACTCCGAATTAAGGCGTGAGTAAGTCACGAATAACATCCAGACGGTGGTATTGGAAAGGCCACTGGCCATTTGGTTGGGTTTTGCCCCATACTTGAGAAGTGTCTCTATCAGCGAAGGCTTCAGAAAACAGTCGTATCTATCTCCGTCAACCTGTAAAGAGGCTGACGTCAGTGCTAGTTCCAATGCGGAAGTCTTCTCTCCTCGTCCGTCTCTTATTTGAATGGGCTTGGGGTTCCTGAGAAGCCGGTGCTCTACATATCGCGGGAGGCCGTGTTGAATAATCTTCCTGTAGAACAAGGACTCGTCGAGGCCGTCTATTCTGATGGCTAGGCTAACTGCTTTCACAATACGCAGCGTTTCATCTAATATCTGGGTCGGAGCAGCTCCGGATATCATCTCGCTACGTTGAGCGAAGTAAAGCAGGTCATCTACACCCTTGGTAAAAGACAGTCCCTTTCGAAAGTCGGGGTCCTCTAAGATGATGAAGCGTTTGAGATGTAACAGGTACCCGCGGCATAACGTCAGGTCGGCATCAAAAGGATCCTTCAGTCTGCTCTTCAGAAGATTGGCTACGTCTTCATTTCGGAGGAAGTCCCGAACGGTGCGGTGGAGGTAGCTGACGAGGTATCTGTCGCTATAACCCTTGGACCCCCAAAGACTGACTGGTATCCTCCTTATCTCCAGCAAGCCTTTGCATCGAGCATTCAGCCTCCTTTCGATTATTTTGATATGATGCTCGTATCCCTCGGCTGGGGTCGGGCGAGGTTCGACCTGCAGACAGTAATCCGGGTCATCCTCGTCAAGCACGGTGAGAACGCCGGGAGGCAGGGGATGCTGTGCCAGTACAATCATCTGGAAAACCTTGGCTGTATCCTCCCAGTATACCTCGTCTACAGACCCTAATATATAATTGAAGTATTCTGACAGGCCCGAGGGGAGCATTTGCAGGCGCTGTTGAAGCTTTGAGATGGTGTCGGCATTCGTCAGGCCGTCCTTCATCGAGCGCACTACTAGGTACACCCAAAGGAACACACCCTCGGCTTTGTTGACAATGTCTTCGACGAGTACACTATACTGATCACTGTACATACTCATATGAGAAAGACTAATGTGAGATTGGAGGTTATCGTTGACAAAGCTGCGAATATCTTCTCGCGTTAGGTCCTGTAGCCGTAGCATACGGTCCGGTGACCGACCAAACGCGTCGGCGAACACATTGTGTGGACGGCTTGCAAGACAAAGCTTAATATTTGAGTGCTCGGAAACTCCCGAGAGGATCTTGACTATCTCTGAGTGATCTCCACCGAACTCGTCCAGACCGTCGATGAATAAGCACGTGGCACACTTGATCTCTTTCTGATTGACAAATCGGTCGAGCGTGGCCGTAGCTTCTTCCCATGTCCAGGGATCCTCGATGGTCCTGTTCAAAGCACCGGCCCAGCGGTCGGGCGCAATGACGGGAATGAGCAGGGGGCATGATCGCATGATCTGGTAGAGTACGGTTTGCAGGAGCCCTTGGAGGGACCGCTGCATCGGAGTGCCTGGATGCCAGAAGTAAAAGTTGGCGGTGATGAGCAGATTGTCGCCCGCCCAAGCTTGAAGCGCCTTCTTGCATTCTCTATGCTGAAACACGAATTTCATCAATGTGGACTTCCCAGACCCCGGTTTCCCAGACACCCAAAAGATGCCGCTGGATGTCGACAACCACGAATAGAATGGCGACTCGTTAGTGAAAAGCCACTCGAACGTTTTCTTGTAAGCTGGCGACACAGAGGCTTCTCGTGCACGCATAGAGTCAAAATTTAGACCCTTCAGAACCGTGTTAATAGCCCTGTCGCCAAGTTTGATGAGTACATCAAGCCTGCTAGGGATGGACTTCAGATGGACCGAACTCTCAATATTAGGATCGGATGCTTGGTGGAGGGAAATCAAGTGTCGTAGTTGATCTAGCGTCTCCCGTAATTGGACCAACCGGCTTGAGTTTTCACGGTTGACTGGCTTGCTAGTCTCGACGAGCTGCTCCAAGAGAGCTGTTACACTCGATTGTTTATCGCTTAAATACTAATCAGCAAGGCATTCAAGGGATAGTATGGACTAAGTCTTACTTCATCAGGCCTACCATGCAAATGGTCAACTGCGCCCTGTACTCTTTCAGATTCTCGTGGATCTCCTGTACTTCTTTCTTTTTCCACAAGCTCTTCAACGCAGCTGCTAAAGCTGCAGCCCTTTTCCTAGCCTTGGGGACTGGGAACTTAGCGAGAATAGCTTTCAGCTTTTCCTCATCCGTGGCTCTGGGAAGCTGCTGCAGTAAAGCTTCAAGCTCGGGCTCATCTTGAAGTGCATTGCGCACAGCGGCCAGCTTGTCCTCGTCCATCGACGTGCTGAGCCCGTCGATGATATGCTTAGCCTTCTCTCCCACAGTCAGGCTTTGTAAGCTGTAGATAATTCTCCTCAGCTTCTGTGCCTCAGCAGCACACTCCTTAGCCAATGAGGCGATGTTGGCCTCTGCTGGAGAGTGCCTGCTGGAGAGTGACTGGCCGAGTTGCTCCGTGAATTCCCTGAGGCGGTTCGTATCCTGCAATATCATCTGGTCTGCCTGGGATTGACCACTGACGGAGTTGTACATTTCAGAACTCTTCATCGTCAGTTTGATACCAAATTCGACGAACTGGACTACGAGACCAGCAAGACTCAGCGCTGAAAAGGGATCCATGTTGGCACACTTGACAGGCCCTCATGATTTCACAATTTAAAACCTCGCCGTTAGTTTGCTATCGCGAGAACACAATGACTCGAACGAGGTCGAGCAACCTGTTCACGAGGCTGATGTTGAGGATTTGCAGCCCCGGTTTGGCTGAGCCACTCAGAGATGACAAGGTGCTGACTGTGGCTTATTTCGGCTTGGTACCTACAGAGATTGTCGATGCAACCCTGGGGAGGGTCCATGGGCACGCACTGGAAGCAGAACGTCCTAACCTAGGTACCGATCTAGCTGCTCCCCCACAAACATCTTGGCCGACGAGCAGGGCAATATGGGCACCCGTGACTAATCTACTCCATGAGGTCTGTAGAGTAGCAAACAACTACCTAGTACTTGTGCTGTATGTATGAAGAGCACTCTCTAGGCGGACATAGCAGTTATGTAAGGAACGCGGGCGCAGCATTGAGTGAGACGAAGGAAATGGAAAATAGACAACCTCCTTTGCGGGGAGATTGAAATATGAAGTTTCCCTTGTTATCGGTCTGTCACATGTAACTTCCATGCAGAATATGCACAATGTATGATGTATCACGTGGCCTCATCGACCAGACCTCGTCAACACAGACCACGAACACATTTTAGGACTCATGCCTACATGTAGATACGAAGGCGATTTACTATTATATTGACACCTTACGGGAGCTATCCAGTCGGGTGAGAGCTACCTATGTTGTATTACCACCAAACCATGGTTCTTGACGCGAAGTCATCATTCCTGATGCTGAGATTTGAAAATCTCTCCCAGACATGACCAGTAACTCGAAGAAGAAAAAATAAAATAAAAAATAAAATAAAACCCAAGCTACTGAACGCACGAAAAATAAAAATCGCCCCTTTCACGTCTCCCTTCCTCACTTGGTTAGAGGTCTTGGCAACGGTCCGGAATGTCGGCCGGCGATAATAGAGACCATAATGCTAACCTAGGTACTAGGATGCCAAGGAGGCGGGAAAGTCCCATGCCGCGCTTGAAGAAGGGAGGTTGGGCAAACAAGTGTTTGGTACCGTACCGTCAAAAATAATAATCATTAACACTGTCCGCGTCCAACCATCCCGAGGGGTTGAACTTGCCTTGCAGCAGTGATCCTGAATTTCTAATAACAAAAACCAGGGTAGGCTAATCCCACACATAAGTAGTACATACACGCGCGAACTATTGGCCCCCCATTTGTGAATCCCATTCGGCCAAAGGTGAAGCGGGCGCATAAACACCAGCGAACACCCCTATCTAAAATCGAAAGTGGGTTCGGGGTATTGACGTGGTAGACGATGGCTGGGCTAAAGGTGAAGGGGAAAGGAGTCAAAGGGGTCTAACTCTCCACGTTCCCCACCAGGTAGACCGTGGGCGGTTTGGTTTTCGAGAGTTTGAGCGGTGAAGATCCGAGAGAGAAGCACCTCTCCCGGCCACCCCCTGCAAAAATCGTGACCGCAACGCGCGAGCCAGCCCAATCCGGCTTCGCTAGGTCCCCACAGTCGGGCAGGCGGTGGCCGCGTTAGGTATACCGCATACCTTAGCTGTACTATGTTAGGTACTTACCAACTAGGAGGGCGGGAGGTAGGGAGACAGGAAGGGTATGGTTATCTTGAGGAAAACATGCACGACCGCTTCTTTGAAGAAGTAAGAGTAAGTATAAGATAAAGCCGGCTCCTGCACCTCTGTTCAACTCTTCTTTTTTCCTTTCCCCATCACGAACACCATGCCTTCCATGGCTGGTACACTCGGTCTCGGCGGCCTATGGGAGCCCTTCACGGCTCCCGTGGCCGCCTTCCTGGAGGATTGGTTGGCGCTCCAGTATCTTCTGCCGCTCATCTCGTTCGTCTGTGTCGGACTTGAGGGCTGGTGCTTCTTCGACCTCATGCGCAAGACGCTGGGCGCTCGATCCGCTGCTGTGCGGGGCGCCGCCGCCGCCGCTTCTGTGGCCGCCGCTGCTGCTGTCGCCGACGCGCGGGATGACGCGTCCCTGGAGTACGACGTCGTGAAGGATTTCCCTAATGGTGGTTTTGAGCCTTGTGAGTTTTTGCCCGATAGTCTCTTGCCTTGTCCTGTATTCTTGCTTCTGTATATGCATGAATAAATCCGTACTAACATGTTCTCAACTCGGCTAGCGAATAACCAGCTGTGTATTCACGGGCTCTTGGGTATAAAACTACATGCGAGGCATAGTACCGCTTGTCTTTCGAACCCGTAAGTAGTGGCCCTGATGTATCAATCATTTCCCCCGCAATACCGTTCTCTTTTTCCAACTAACGAAAAAATAGTGCCAACACCGGACAAGGTGCCAAGGGTCTAACAGTTCCCTGTGGGTGCCTCATTATCACGAAAGGGCGCTCACAGACTACTCGGATGAAGCGCCGTCAGAGGATGTCTTATATCGCAATATGACAACTGTAGGGGGTTTTTCAATGACCTCCAACACCATCGACACGACAACACGACACGACACCATGAAGATGAAGATACTATTCTCGCCTCCTGAGATCCGCGGACTCTTTCCAAGCGGTCTCGGTTGGCAGAGAAAGCGCCGTTCACTGGACCTTTCCTTTGTAGCCTTTGTTCTACATACGATTACGATTTCTATGATATGATAGCATGACTGGACATGGAGAAAAGACTAAAAAAAGCATTTGCCTCGGAGTCGGGAAATCGGAAGCGAAAAGTCGGGATCTTGCATTTCCACGCAAAAGCAACAACAGCATGATTGAATTAGGAATTGAAACGTATACAGACGAAAAATCATTCTCAAATTAGTTTTAACTCGCGCTTGAAGCTCTATTTGCTGGCCTGAAAATCTTGTGATGTGCCCTCGGAGTCTTCTATCGCATTCAACTTAGTGGGGTTCAAGTGATTGTGATCTGTGGGTTCTGATGACATTGGAAAGCTGAGTATACTATCATATAATTTCCCTATAACGGGGAAAAGGGCGTGATGCAGACATGTGTCCCTCCTGCAGTTTGCCCTCTCAGTTGACAGACCAACACATAGACCAACTACCTTTTATGATGTTTTTTTCTCTTCTCATTCTGCTGTCCCATTTTAGCCTTCCCCATAATATGCTTGCTGCCGTTAACACCGCTTGGTTTTTGAATCTCGTATCTTTGCAAAGGCCCTTAAAGTTATGTCTACAGAGCGGTTCCTATGTCACAATCGAAGTATGCAGCGTAGTCGTTGACAATCCGAAGCTTCTATGATGAAGGAGGGGGGCTGAAGAGAGTCACCTCGGGCCATGTCTCATGCGCAGCATTCTTGAAGGCCTCTGCTTCACTGCTGCGCCATTGGAAGAGCAATCCCAGGGCCTCGGCAGCTGGCTCCCAGTCGGCGGTTTTCATATTTAGGACATCCCTTAAACCCTTTTCGCACGCTTTTAGATCTTCTCCTAACAACTTCTGGACCTTGACAGCTGAGACTACATGAGGTGCGCTGTCCTTGTGTCGCGCCAAGAAGTCAGTGTTGTACTTTTTCAAATCTGTGGAGGGATCGATAGCAGTGAATTCCGTTTTTATGACATCGGCAACCTTGGCTGGTAGCGACGATAGTTTTGCGTTGATCTCTCGGCGGAACCGCACCGCTTGCTCGTGCACCACGGGATTGGTCGCATCGATGGCTAACGCGGCGTTTAGGCATTGCAGCGCAAGCACGTATTTGCCTAACAAGGTGAGCATAGGGACGGGAAGGGAAATAGGAGGGGTAGCAGTTACCTCGTCTAATGTAGACCTCGAACCCGGCCACCTGGCCGTCGATATTCTTTGGGGTCAGCTGAAGAATTGGCAACAAAAATTTGGTAGCCTCGACCAAAGGCTGTTCCGTTGAAGCCAGCTTCAGACCAAGCGGATCGTCATCCTTTTTGACGTTCTCCGAGGTAGCAGCAGACTTAGGCTTATTCGGATCCTGCTTCGCGGCTTGCTCGGCGGCTTCTCTCTCAGCCCGCTGGGCCTCTTTCTTCGCCTTCTTCAACGCCTTCTTCTTTTCGGCCTCTTCGTCAGCTGTTTCCTTAGAGCCGTTTACGCCGTTTGTTGCAAGCTTGCTGTCATGTAACCCAAGATACGCCGCAATCGCGCCGAGAGCTGCTCGCGTGTAAAAGGGGTGTTCCCGGAGCTTATCCTCCCACCGAATCATGTCCACGTATGCTCGAATCTGACCCTTCCTCAGGGAGAAACTGTGGAAGTCGAATTGGTCTTCTTGCCACACATCAAAAATGTTGTATACTGCATGAAAACGTTTCAACGCTAAACCGATGAGGCCATTGCGCACTGATGCCTCGCCGTCCTCTGTTAAGTAGCAAACGCTTTGCATGTCTAGGAGATCGGACAGGGGGCCGCCCGGCGAGTCGTTTCGGGTGAAGAGCGACATGGTCTTTAAAGCCTTCGCGTTCTCGTTATTACGCAACTGGTACTTCGCCGTCTTGGTGTTAATGTATCGGTCTTTCAAATCTAGGTTACGCGCCTGGTCCATGATTTCGGCAGCCCTGCGAGTATTGCCATAATGCTTCCATATTCTGGCCTTGGTCATATAGAACTCCACATTTGAGGGGACTAATTGGATGCCCTGTTCAACGAATTCCAACGCTTTAGCGAGATCGCGGGACAGATGATAATTGTAATGTTGGGCGAGATAGTAGAGACCAGCAGGCCTTCCTTTCAGTTCTCCATCCGCTGGGGCTTCGTCTGAAGACCGAGACTCTTTAGCCTTGTTGTAGTCGTGAGCTATGGATGCTAGCGCTTCTTTCTTGGAGGTATCGGCATAGAGATGCTTAAGATTTGCAAATGTAGACGGCACCCCCTTGTCTAGCATAAGAGTCAAATACGTCCTAGCAGCTTCAGTAAACTCATTGCCTAAACGCTAGTCAGTCACTTTCACACCAGACACCGTTAATATTGCTCAATTCCCCAGCTCCGACTTACCGGTAAGGAAGTCCAGTGGTAGGCGTTTCGCGGCGTCACAGCGGGGATACTTCTCGGCGTATTCATTATAGAGAGCTTTCCGCGCGCTTATATCGCTACCATCAAGCCCCATCGCTTCCTCTAGTTTTTTATAGTATTCGGGATGTTCTGGGTTTCGGTCTAATAATGCGCGGTATGCATTTACAGCCTCTTCTTCCTTGCCGAGCTTTAAGAGATATTCAGCACGTAGCTCGAGAATGGCGAGGCGATCGAGATTGTACTTGGCGATGGATTCCAGGTGGTCCAATGCTCTCTGGTAATCACCAGTTTCCGCAATTATAGTGTTTTTGTAAAGCACAGCCTCTGAGTTCTCGTAATCGGTGCGGGAGGGCGGCGACTTGAGGGATTCTTCGTAGGTAGTCAGAACCTTTTCGGCTTGCGCGAGATCCCCAGCAAGATGATGGGCGACAGCCAGGGCGGTCCAGTTCTGCCTGAGTTGGGATTTCGTCTGCAGCATGGCAGTTCTACTCTGAATGTAGCCTTGGTAGTCGCGCATCTGGATTTGCAGAAAGGCTAAGTCTCTCTGAATCTGCAGCGAGCCCGGTTCTAGCCTCAAGGCAAACTTGTAAGCCTTAATAGCCTCCTCGAAGTTCTTTTGATGGCGATATAGTAAACCGTAGACATGCCAACATATATGCGATTTCATGTCCGCCGTCAGGGCCTCTTTGCCCAAGGCAAAAGCCTCGTCTGTCTTGCCCATCGAATTGATTATCAGAGCTTTCATGGCAAGAGTATCGCCATGTTTTGGGTTCTTCTTGAGAATCTGCTCTGCCGCCTTCAAGCCTCGTTTATATTGTTTCTCTTCATAGTTGCGAATGACCTGCCGAAAGAGGGCATTCTCTTTCGAGCTTAAAGCTTGTGGCATGACTGGAAATCACCGAGGGGAAGATTGCGGGTTGGGAAAGGGCCGGTCAGTCGAGGACGTAAATATGGCGGGCGGTTGTATGTATAACGGGGGAAGAGGGGCGTGTTTCCGCGAGGAGTTCCTATGTGGCAGTTAGAGAGACATAACTTTTAGTCGCATTGCGCATTATCGTTTGCATACACTGAGATGTACACTCGGATACCCAGAAACGTCCTTGTAAGACGAAAAGGTCCGGCACAGATTCAAGAGAACGGCGGGGGGGAAAGGGAGCTGGCCTCGTTCAGATACCAAGTATGGTGGCCGCGTTTTAACTTTTGCCGTGCTCGAGTCTACCTACCATTCATGCTTCATACAATGTTTGCTGAGGTAAGGCAGGTTAGGTTAGGTGGCTGTCTCAAAAGCACGCCTATTGGCTGATGAATAGTGGGATGGTGCTGTACAAGGGTAACTAGGAGCTTGGACCACCGATGATCTACTCGTTGGGCTACTATTTTTGGCGGGACAATGTACAGTTAGCTTACTAGTACCTACCTAGGCATGCTGTGCATTAATTCAGTCTGCATCTACAGCACAATACTGCATCTGTACCTACATGTAGATATAGGGCTAGGTTAGCAGGTTTCTCTATTGTTAATGAGATCCAGATGTATACAGGTTGTATAAACATAGCAGGACAGTAGCTGTAGCATGCTTTATTTTTATGCAGGTGGGTTAGATCATTTGGCTGTGATTGCGATAAATCAAGACTACAGCATACTCAAGATAGCTCCATATTGAGTCGCTAATAGAACTCATGTAGTGCCCACCAGGTGCCTTTATAACTATATTTCGATTATGATACATAAAATCTAAGTGGTGAAGAGACTAATATACTATCTCTAAATAATACTACATGCAAGTTCTCCTAGTGGCCTTCAACTCGCTCCCTATACACAGTGGACAGAGTCTCGTTCTATGCTCACTCTTGCCAACCCGTACCTAACATGAGACCGGATATCGACTACCGTTCCCTGCCCTGTCGCCACTGATTTAAAGCTGCTTCGGCATCTTGAAAGTTGCTACTACCACACCTTTCTTGAACTAAGCCCCAAGTGCGCGATCGTACAATGTTCTCAACGCTTCTCTCCTGCCTCAGGAGCAATGCCAACTTCTCGGTCCGCGGCTCGCGTGGAAAATAACGTCCGGAGTAAGGGTCTAATCTCTCGTCCACTACTCTTTCGCGGTTCTTCTCTGTCTCCGCGGCTCGCAGGGAGGTTTCAGGGTCATTGGGATCAGCGCTCGTAGCCACATAGGCACAGTACGTCAAGACATCGGATCGCGCTTGCCAAGACGGGAACAGGACTTTGTCTTTGAAAGTTTCGCACGAACGGGCATCGATTTGTCTAGAAGATCCCCGAGGACTCCGGACAGACGTGCTGGCCGGGTCGAAGCCTGACTTGGCAGGAGTTACGAGAGCATTAAGATTCTGCGTGATTGAATCGTCAATGGCGCCCCGCGATATACGTAAGAAATCTAAAGAGACATAAGTCTACATGTTTTCGGGGTTGGCATCTAATTCCTTGGTCGCAACGCACCTCTCAAAGCAACAGTCGAGAAGCAGAACTGTGGTGTTAACTTCGGGGTAGTAGGAGGCGTGGTCATGATAACACGAGACTCAGCTCCCGTGGAATGGCTGGTCGCATGCGCGGCATCCGCCTGAGGAGCCGATTGTCGAGTCCAAATTAACCCAGCCAGCGCGATGAAATGGTGGTTGTAGGTAGTGCCTAATGATAGATTGCGCTTGTAGTACAGGGAGTCATCATCAGCTAAGGCGGGCACAGGCAAAGTGACTTTGAGGATTTAAGTAGTACATACCGCAACTTCAATTCTATGACGAAAAAAATGCGGGTAACGGGACTTCAACATAAGCTTATACCATATGTTGTGTATTTATACAGCTTTTCAGATAAACGCACTGTCGGAATTTAAGGTGCATTGCAGGAATTGGACCTTGTGCAGAGAGGTGTAAGTATCAGGGTACCTATATACCACTTCCAGTTAACCTTACCTCCGATGCTCCAGAGAGGTACCTACTACTCGTACTGCTAGTGCCTCGAGTTATGCATTACCGCCCTGATTACGCGCCACGCCTGCCTTGAAGCTCACCTAACTGGGGCCTATGAAGCTGGAGCTGTCCGGGTCGTATTGATTGTCATCACCAGATATCTATCACTGATCTCGACAGTAGGTCCTAACGCTACCTGCAGTACCATCATTACCGCACACTTTAAGCTCCCGTTCCGGCAAATCGACCTCGCCCGGTATCTCTTGAAGGACATTGCGAGCTTCTACGCACAACTTTAAGCAGTACAAAACCCGAATCTGCGTCAAACAGCCCCCATCAGCCGCCTCGCTAGATCTTAGACCACCAACAATACCTATCTCCGTCATGTCCAGCACACAAGACTCAAGTGGCGTTGGGCGCCGCGATCCAGATGATAGCAAGGATAAGAAGGCCGACGGTCAGGGAAACACCAGTAATAAGGCAAACAACGATGGTGACGCAGAAATGCAGGATGCTCAGCCGGAAGAGGACGAGATCTTGGATGAGGAGATTCTGAGCCTCAGCACACAGGATCTACAAACTCGGAAACGTCTTCTAGAGAACGATGCCAGAATCATGAAGAGCGAGTTTCAGCGGCTATCGCATGAGAAGGCTACTATGGGCGAGAAGATCAAGGAGAATATGGAGAAGATTGCCAATAATCGGTTCGTCTTATCATGCGCCGTTTCCTTCTTGATTTGCCATGGGCTAACAACGCCGCAGACAGCTGCCATACCTGGTAGGAAACGTGGTCGAACTTCTAGACCTCGATCCCACTGCCGAATCATCCGAAGAGGGTGCCAACATTGATCTGGACGCCACGCGGGTTGGCAAGTCCGCTGTGATCAAGACTTCGACAAGACAGACCATATTTTTACCACTGATTGGTCTCGTCGACCCTGAAGCTCTGAAGCCAGGTGACCTCATCGGTGTTAACAAAGATTCCTACCTTATTCTAGATACGCTACCCGCAGAGTACGATAGTCGGGTAAAGGCAATGGAGGTGGACGAGAAGCCCACCGAGAAATACACCGACGTTGGTGGTTTAGACAAGCAAATAGAGGAACTCGTTGAAGCAATAGTGTGGCCTATGAAAGAGGCGGAGCGATTCAAGAAGATCGGCATTAAGGCCCCTAAAGGTGACTACAAGCGCAACCCCTGTCGCATTCCCTTTGGCGTTCACGTCGTAATATGTTACTGATTGTGTCCTTAGGTGCCTTGATGTACGGGCCTCCCGGTACCGGAAAGACCCTCCTGGCTCGAGCCTGCGCCGCTCAGACCGACGCGACATTTCTCAAACTTGCCGGTCCCCAATTAGTCCAGATGTTTATTGGAGATGGTGCTAAACTAGTCCGAGACTGCTTTGCCCTAGCCAAGGAGAAGGCCCCGGCCATTATCTTTATCGACGAGCTTGACGCTGTTGGTACCAAGCGATTCGATAGCGAAAAGAGCGGTGACAGAGAAGTGCAGCGTACGATGTTGGAATTGCTGAATCAGTTAGACGGTTTTGCTTCCGACGATCGCATCAAGGTCCTGGCCGCCACAAATCGCGTTGATGTTCTTGATCCTGCCCTATTACGATCTGGTCGGTTAGATCGGAAGATTGAATTCCCTCTACCCAACGAAGAGGCTCGCGCCCAGATCTTGAAGATTCACTCGCGTAAGATGACGGTGGATGCTAGCGTGAACTGGGGAGAGCTGGCACGCAGCACGGATGAATTCGGTGGCGCCATGCTGAAGGCCGTGTGTGTTGAGGCCGGCATGATCGCTCTGCGGATGGGTAAGAACAAGATCAGTCACGAACACTACGTCGACGCGATTGCAGAAGTGCAGGCCAAGAAAAAGGATGTAAGCATAACCCCTAGAGCTCCAACTCTGCATAGAAGACAACTAATCACTATATCTAGACTGTCAATTTCTACGCTTAATCGGCAGATGCAGACGCATAAAGATGCACTCAACCAACCCGGCGTCAGGAAAGCACATGGGGCCGGGATAGACATAACAATGATAGACGAAAGGGATAATTGCAATTGTATACAATATCGCCGAGAATGATGTCGAGCACTTGAAAAGTCAAACCCATGCGCTTGTTATCTTACACTAAATGTTCACTAAAGTGCTATTCACGACGTTGTGACGAGCTTCAGCTATGCATTTCTATGGTCTATCTTCGCTTACGCTTAATTGTTCCGTTCCTCAACAGCTAGAATATATTCAACACTGGCTCCTATAAGGTAGGAAGAGGAGCTGTAATCGTGATCGTGTTGGTGTTGGGGCACGACTAGGATAAGGGTAAAGTAAAATAAAGGTCTAACAAATTCCTAGGCAGCTCATCAGATAGGACCTATCCCGCGAAAAACGAAAACAAACGCGGGTATCTACTAACAGGAAACGATATTCCCATTGGGCCTATTGAATCGTACCGAGCTCTTAAACTACGCGGGTGCCGACCCCATACTAGATACTCTCTGCTATTGTGTTCCAATACTCTATTGTCCCTACCAGACGGCGAAGCAGGGCAGGTCGTAGGCTAAGATGACAGTATGTACTGTATATGATCCCGGAAGCCATGACGTGATTGACTTGCTTGGGCAAGATATGAACCCGGGTTCGATGTGTGTCGGAATAGGTGATATATGTTTTGTTATATAGCCTCCCCGGACTTAAAAAACTCTGGGGTGTGGCTTGATCGAGTGAGGAGAGTTTGTCAAGTCCCGGCTCCAATAACAACCTACATCTGTTCTTTTAACATCAATCTCAGCACCCAAAGAGGTGTCTATCATACTCGAGAAATGCCAATCAAGATTCGATTATTAGATGTGTATGTACGACGTAGTTATGTATCTTGTGTAAGCGAAAGCTAATGGCAACTCAATACCTACAGCCAATTATAACCCTCCAATTATTCATTCCCTTGCACCTATATCAGAGACGCGAAAGCCTCTTTAGGAAGTCTACTCCGGACGGCGTCACAGATGTTTTCTTGTTTTCATACCCCAGAACCAGAATCATCATGGTTAACTTCTTGCCTCTACTGTGTAAGTCTCACCGGTGCGACACACCTAGTCGTTATGTGCGATGTAAATCATAGTTAGATGTTGTACCCAGGACTACGGAAGCACATCATCTCGCTACCTAAGAATAGAAGCCTCGCCTAAAAGGCAACTAACAGGTAGGTAGGCTACATCATGTACTGTACAGACAGAGCCGCCAATGCATCTTTACGCAAGGGGTCTGCCGAGAAAGTTTGCCACCTCTTCAACTCCTAGCTAGGCATTTGTCGGTTAGGAAGGGATGAGATAGCTTGCGTTATCGGCCTTGTCGTTTCTGGGTTCTAACATAGCCTGGCTCTCGCTTTAGATACTGGGCTCTCTAAATCTACGCTAGCGTATATATATTTCTAACTACTAAGGACCTTATTCTAGAGGCTCCCAGGGTTCTTACTGGGTTGTCGTGGTCATGATACTCGGTACGTTACATACATAGTAAGTAACTAACAGTCATCATTCCGGCTCGTTGCCAAGTTCCCCTTGGTAGAGCAATAGTCTATATGGCCATAAACAAGTTGACATTCTCTCATAGAGTGGCAATATGGGTCCGACCTACAAGCCCCTATTTGTCGTGTCACAACCTATCATGCAAAAATTTCTACTTAGTCACCTAGTACAGAGTAACGCTCCAAAGGCTACGCTGTAGTTTCACAGTATTCATGGCGTTGAGCCCTGTGGCAACTTACAAGTGAGATTTCTTAGATGCATTAACAGGCAACCGGTATGCAAGGGTGATCGTGGCCCAATCGCAGTAGACTTCAGGACAAGGCTCGGTGTCTTGCATTGACATACGAGATGATGATCAACATAAAAGCGACACATAAGTTGCGAGAACCGGTAAACATCCATGATCTCTTAACGATCTCGTTGCGATCTACAACCCTGATAAGCTCTCTTGTCCAACAAGAAGGAAGAAGACAGCCCGGGTCACAACAGGAAACAGGACAGACAGTGGCATGGTTCGACTTTTCAAAAACCATATCGTCATTTCTTACCGGCGGCCTCGTGGTAGAAGGACCGTTACCACTTGTTGCCGTGGCTCGAGAATGATGTAGTAGAGCAGAAAGAACATCATGCCCGACCAATATGACCACCTTGCCCTTGAGTCAGGATATAAAAACCTCAAAGGCTGCACCAGTACTGATCCGACACAAACCAGACACGAAGCCATCAATCACAGTCATATCATCTATCAGCACTTTTTACCTAGAGTCTCCATCTTGTGTTCAATATCTAAGATCTAAGATCTAAAGCCTCAGCCATCTCGCATCCGCGCCCCTAGCAAAAGCTCAAGACACAAAAGATCAACAACACCTGCCCACCATGCAACTATCCAGCATCATCATCGTCATCCAAACCCTCTTCGCATCCGCCGCTGTCGTCGCAGTGCCGACCACAGTCTCGGCCCGTCAAGCATATGTCGCGTGCTCGGGGCTCTACGGCACCGCGCAATGCTGTGCGACGGACGTGCTCGGCGTCGCGGACCTCGACTGCGCAAACCCGCTCAGCGTGCCCACTTCCGCCGGCGACTTCACGGCGGTATGCTCCGCTATCGGGCAGCGCGCCCGCTGCTGCGTCTTGCCGGTGCTGGGGCAGGATCTGTTGTGTAATACGCCTGCTGGTGTTACCGCATAATTTACCTAAGGTTCTGCTGGCGCATTCACTCTTTAACTCGGGTTTACCGTCGCGCTGGTTTTACAGTATAGCGATGGATGAGGAGCTCTAGTCGACTGGTGTATTGGGATGAAATGGTTATTATGGGAAAGATACAAGAGCGATTGGTGAATATAGAGGTTAATAGGGAGGTCGGAAAGAACTAGAGGAATGGTACACGCCTGGATATGGAATAGATGGGGGTCAAGAAGTTCGATTTATTTAAGACTGGGGTCGCACTAGTACAGACGGGTGCAGAGCTTCAATGTATACTTTGCGAGGGTTTTTTTTTTTGTACACAGGACATTGTCTTTTACACCGAGGCAGAGCTGTTCTCGAAGGCGGGTTAATGTTTCAATGTATATCACCATCACTTGCCATGATCTCACCAAATCCCAGGCCAATAGCCGTATACATGGCTTCTCCCGCCTGAGTAAGAGGGCATTCTCACGATACAAGTAAAGACAATGATGTCGCCGACACCGATAGATGCATTGTCGATGATGGGCACGATCTAATGGGCCCCGTACTGGGCAGACCACCCGTAGAGGAAGAGGCCGGTGGTGATGGCGGTGACCCAGAAAACCTACCTCCATCCCCTACCGGCTAATTACGAGATAACCCCTCGCTACAGGGCCGATGACGGGGCCGAGGATGGGACCGATGGCGTATATGGTGATTACTACGCCTCGCTTTTCTTGAAGGATGGAGTCTGCGATTGTTCCGCCGCCTAGGCAATTGTAGTAGTGTCAGTTTCAATAGGGGCAAGTAAATGGATTCCTGTACTGTCTAGAAATCGAATGGTGTAACCTAGAGAGTGGAAAAGGAAAAAGAAACCACTCACCCTTAGTAACAGGCGCATAACCAAAAAAAAACCCTGAAAGAAACGAATAGCGACCAAGCTGCCCAAGCTCGGGATCACCGCACAAGCAACAGTGAAAACGATCAGACAAATATTACAGGCATGAGAAATTATTTCTCGGTCATAGAGCTTGGACAAGGGCGCCGGGGTCGGGGGACCGATGGCGAAGCCCAGGACGTACACAGCTACGACGAAATCGGGGAGTCAGGGGTTCGAGCTATGGGGCTCGCCCAGGAGCTATGGCATCTCTGGCGCAAACATGGAAGATTCTAGGGGGCTGATGAAGGTGAGGAAGCTAATTATCTCCACGTTGATGATCTTGATGCTCATGTTGAAGTTGACTGGGTTCTCGGGATCATGTGGTCCGTCTTGGTCAACGATTATTATGTCGTTGGTTGGTTTTTCTGCTTTGGTTACGGCCTTTTTTTGGTCATGAGTCTCGTTGTCGATAGATTGGTCTTGAGTTTGGCCGTTGTCCGTTATTTCTTCTATCTCCGTGAGCATGTTTGAGTTGAAAGCACGAGGTACTTCTGAGTTTGTTTCTGCATTGGCATGCGGTGCCGGGGTGTCACCCGTCGTTGACGGCTTAACCATGATGGGAGCCTGTTTTACTATGATATGGTCGGGATGTCTGCAGCGCAATATTCGAGCTTGAGAAGAGAGCAGGATAGACACGGAAGATTGTTGCCAGTGTGTTGGTTAAGCATCTGTCGAAAGATTCGAGGTCTCAGGAGTCGAATATAAATATAACTTCCACGAGGCACAAGTCGTCAAAACCTCAGCCTCTGGTTATTCATCTCGATCAAAATGCATTACCAATGATATCGACACCCAGTCATAACGATCGTAAGGGGTTTTAAGTCCGGGTTGCATTTGTGAGTATTTCCAAAGCGGCTTGCATCTGATCTCGCAGATACGCTGCTTCCAGGTTTTCTAAGAAAGATATGAAATTCTACCTCTGATATGATTAAACTCGTCGTAGTTAACAACTTGTAGCAATATGTATACTCTCACTTATGACGTAGACAAAATGCTTGAATTAATTTATGTAGTAATGCTATACTCCTGCTGGCTAGTAATGCTTGGTGCGTACGACCCTCAGTACTGCCAGGGTATACTATACTCGAAAAGAAACGAATTCCGTTTTAGATGTCATAATAGAAGGCCAGAATAATTATACAAACAAGTGCTGGAGATGGGTGACTCGAAACCCACGCACTGCTCAGTTCCGGAAAGGCGAGCGGTCTGTTCAGATGGCTAGTCCCTCTCGGCGTCTGCTCTCGAGGATGCTCCATCCAGATTGAACCTTTCAACCAAGAAGATGAGCTTCGCTGGTATCAGTGGCTGCACGTAGTCTGGAAAAAAGGACATCAAAAAGCAAAAAACAAGTCGTACAATAAAAAGCTTTTTACATATACGTTCTGTTTGCAATCTTATTCTAGTATACAGTGCCTGTTACAGTATACTAGTAACACGCACTGGATGCTTGGACAGTCCACCTCCTATTTAAGAAAAAGCACTATTACAAGATCTCTGTCTTTATTATATAAAAGAGTACGCAGTAGTACCTTCCTTTTACATACTTTTTAGGTACTTTCTTATAATATTGCTTGTCGTACGAAAGCAACTGCACCCGCCTTTATATACTCCTTGCACACTTGCTAGCAATATGCAATTCCTGCGATCACGCGCACCCCTCGTACGACTATATGCCTAGGTATAGGTAGTCTCCCATTTCTTACCCTTTGTCACGGCTCTGATCCGGACCAGCCCCGGCCCGAAGCTCGGACACTGGGCACAGACTACAGCTATCCCTATATAAGTACATCCAGGAAATCTCTGCTTCACAGCGATACTTTCTTTTTTTGTGCAGTAATAATGTTTCTATAACAGACCCTCCGGCAGTATTAACTGTGACACCCTTTCACTTTTCCTCTCCTTTGTTTTTTCCCAAGTCTGTAACTACTGCCGCCGCGGCCGCTACTACTACCACTATCTAGGTACTACTACTATTATTATTATTATTATCACTACTACCAACTATGGCGTACGTTTACTTTTTCCTTTTATGGTACGGCAATTGCTGACCTTTCCGTACGAACAGCTCCCCTCCGCCTCCGCCTCTTCTTGCCCCTGTCCCGGCGCCAACTGTTGTCTTTCAAGTTGGGGGACAACAGTTGGCGCTGTTTTGCCACAATCTGCTTCAGCGTGACGTTTTGGGTCTGCCTGGACAACCTGTTATCGCTGTGCGGGGACATGTTACTATGGCCCAAGTTGAATCAATGCGGCCAAGCTACATTAATGCCCTCTTGATTCAATCTCGAGGGGCCGCCGTCGCCGACCCCTGCAACGGGTGCCGCCGTGCCCAAAGAAGGTCGGTTGATGGTTTGGCAAGGCCGTTTCCAACTTGCATACGACTGCCTGGCCATTTTGGTGGCTGCTGTGGCAATTGCAAGAGGCCAGATCACGGTGCTCGCTGCTCTGTACGGGATAGATCCAACAAAAACAGCAACAGTAGAGGCACCAAAACGACTATCGGGCACCTTCACGTGGTGTTTTGGGTTAGTAACTAGTCGTACGATTACTCTAGCGAAACTAAGACCCGGTAAATAGAAGGTAAATAGTTTAATTGAATTAAATATAGCTTCGTACGATAATAACTTACATGAGCGACCTGAAATCTCAAGTGCAGATGATTATGTGCCAAGTGTGGAGGTTTGGTGGAAGTGGCCTTACTGGCCTTTCATGCTCGTCCTCTAGCAACTAAGGCGAACGTCTCCACTGTACGCAGCTATCTGCCGAGCCCGTGGCTAATTGAAGGTAATCGGGGGCATTGTCTAAGTTGTCGAGTAGTACTTCGACGAGCAGATTGTCTACATATGCGATCCCGTCATGTTGCGACATCGAGTTCGTGAGGACAACGACACCGTCCCCGGACTCCGGGAACAGGACGTTGAATGAATAGAACCCGGGAAGCGAGCCCCCATGATACAGCGCCAGCCGTGACGGCCCGCCATCGCCGACACCGGGGTTGAACTTGCTCCACCCTGGGCAGGAAGGAAGGGTATATTGTTCGAGGGTATTCATAACGAGTCCCTGGGACAAGCCCGGTCCGATAGGCTAGAAGATCAGATATTGGGGCCTCGTTGTAGATATCATCACAATAATATTCAAGGAAGAGAACGGAGAGCCTAGTATCCCAAGACGATATGATACCATCATCGACCAGGGAGGCTACGAGAGCACCTGTGAAGGCTTTGGACAGCAAGCCCACGACGAAAGACGTGTCTGCATCGCATGGTATCTTATTTTCAAGACTGGCATGGCCGAATGAGGTCGTGTATACCATCTCATCATTGTGCAAGATGCCATAAGTCAAGCCAGCAATGCCGGACACATCATACAAGAGACAGAGAGCGGCGAACTTACTGACTACATGCATGAGCTTGTAAAACCCCATGCTGATAGGTGGCTACTTATTGTAAAGCGATTCTATAGAAGTATTCAGTGGAAGAGGTTTTGTTGCTAGCCCAAGTGTCCTCTACGACGCTGAATTGAATGGGAATCATATGCCCGTGGTGAAGGCAAATGTAATTTAATGCTAATAATATACTTAGGGGATGGTACAAATGTCGTACCGATCTTCGGAGGACGGTAACCTTATGTTTATATCTTGATTGTACACAGATAGACTCTCGCTAGAGGCAGGTAACCCACATAAATAACCAGAAGTTTTATCTACGATAGAAGCAGAGGCTGCATGGTGTTATCAAAGGACTAAGGGCGGTCAAAGGTATTATATTTGAGGGAGTATCTATATTATCACATCAAGCTAAAAGCACTAGCCGGCAGCTTCCAGATTGCATTTGGGTCGGAGCTAACCTTTGAACTGACCCAAGAATTCACGCTCTTCACTTGCTCTTCTTCTTCCGGGGTATAGTCACTCTCGACATTGAAGAAATCCCGCATCTGCTGAGTCGACATGCCTGAGATCCTGCAGGCGATCATCTTGACGGCATACTCCTCGAGGAGGGGTATCTCTAAAAAATCGGCAGCCCTCAAGATCTCCTTGATCATGAAGTCGTCGATGGCCTTCAGGAACTTCGCGTCCCATTCCGGTACGACGATCTCGTATCCGGGTTTTCTTCTGATTGAGTTGAGGCCGTAGTCGTCGTCTTTGGTTTCGACGAGCGGATCGTTGCGATGATGCTCGCACCACTCTACCACCTTCTCCATCGTCTTACCATCGACTGTAGGGACCGGGATGGGACTGCCTGTTTCTACTTCGGTGTAACCGAGATCCTCGAGCATTGTACAGATAACCCATGATTGCTTGGCCGCCTCGAGACTCACTGGTATCTTACAGTTGTCTTTTGTGAAGACGGTGGCTGTAATTTGAGAAGCCATGTTTATTGAAAGTGTATCAAGGTGATAAAGGAGGGGGGGCGTCGATCTGAGCGTTGAATTGGTAAGATTTCTTGCAGAAAAGCCTCAAGTGACTGGCTTTGGTGATGGGATAGGGGTTAGGAGTATCGAGCCGTTCCGGGGGATGGACTGATATTTGTATCGATTTATTTTCACATACAAGTAGTTTAGTGCTGCACAACTTCTCAAACTTCTCCTTGTTAGAGAGGATTTAATGAAATTGTTCTTTTTCTACCTGCTCAAACAAAGCGATTGTCTGCCGAAACGGTAATTGCGCCATAGCGCAACTTAGACCTGATAGCTATTGTCATGACAAAGGCTATGAAACAATAAACTTATTGGAGTGCTCAACTTTCTTTCACGCATATCTAATATCGTGCGATGTGTTGATAGAAAGAGAACCTGAGCTTTTCATGTCGGGCCGTTCTGAGATGGCTAGATAACAACACTCTTCATAGTAAGAATCTGGCCTGTAGTTATTAGATCTGCCTACTAGGCCAAACTATATATTCGTCAGCACGTCCGGTAGATCTCCCATCACTATTAGAAGGAGCAATAGCATAGTTTGCATCTGACATACTCTCTAGGTGACCATTCACCAATATTGATACTAAAGACCTACATTAGGCAGCCTTCCTTACCAATACATCTTCCCACTTGTTCTCGGAGGATCTAAAGTTGTGACCCACTATCCTCCGTGTAGCGTCATGCTAAACATATAAACTACTGCGATAGTCGACAGGCTAGCAAATCATCGCTCATGACACGAGGAAAACATGGGCTAAAAATGTCGAACCCACAACGCAAGGGGGAAAAATGTAGAGAGCAAAAATTTGGCGCCAGAGAGAATCGAACTCTCGTCAATGCTGCCACAAAGCATTATACTAACCACTATACTATAGCACCGGATAGATGTTGACATGTAAGTAGCCCGCTAGTCAGTGGAGATAAACAGCAAGGCTAGGGTCGTGTTTCCTTGTCTTTTGGAAAGACAAGACGACACAAGCGCGAGACTGCACATTATGTTGTCGGAGGTTGCATGTGAGTAAGAGGCACTGCGAGAAGAAGAAATACCCTGCCCTAAAGAGTGAACGAATAGTCTAGGTATCTTACAAGTGCTGAGAGAGAACTACGTGTTTTTCTTTTTCATATATGTTTGTATGCGATAACACATCTCATTGACAAGAACATAGGAATAGACGAAGACATTTCCCCATCAACTCCAAATTACGTGATTGCGCCGGCCAACGGGCAGCTTATGGTACCTTATTAGTCATGTTGTCATCTTCCGGACACGGCGGACGGAGCTTTCATAGTCCAGTGACGGGCGACATGTCACGTAACTAAGAGAGACAACCATTTCTAAGCCGGCAGAGTGTCTCCACCTCGGCGGGTTACTCCATTCGTCACATGATATGATAGAAAAAAAAAGGGGTTACCATCGCGTAGCTTCGCTATCCTGCTAGGAAAGGGCTCAAGAGTGAATGTGGTCTCCGAGAAAAGTCTCCGGCACATGTTCTCAACCGTTGAATTTGAAATCGACGTTTTTTTCGGCCTACTGCGTCGGAAGTTGGAATGCGTTACTGTTTGCACAGTTCCCTGCTAGTGATGAGGTGTGCACATCGTATTCGTAGCTAACGGGGATACTTGGTGATGGGTAACCACTAAAAATTGAAAGTGAGTATCTTAAGTGAATATATTAAGACTTGAGACTGCCAACTCCATGGTGTCTTTCTCGTAACATATCATCGCTCTTAAAGTTTCCCCCGGTCTTCTCAAACTTCTATCTCACTTAAACAATCAACGACTGCCCGAAGATCTTCTCTTTAGCTCAACATGGGATCAACCAAGCAAATCCGCAAAGTCACTATAGTCGGCGCAAGCGGCAACATCGGCGTACCGATCTTGTCCGCCCTTCTCGCAACGGGGCACAAAGCAAGCGTGCTGGCGCGTCCCTCGTCAACGGCGACATATCCCTCATCCGTAACCGTCCACACGGGCGACTACAACGACGAGGACTTCGTCGTTGGCGCGCTCAAGGGTCAAGACATCCTAATCCTAGTGCCCGCCTACACCGTCGCCGATATCCAGATTCCGCTTATCAAAGCGGCCGCCAAAGCAGGTGTGCCCTACATCCTGCCCTGCGAATTCGGTTCCGATCCGACGCATGTGAAGATGAACACCGAGCTGGACATGATGAACGCGAAGCGGCCCTTCCGCACCCTGATCGAGGAACTCGGCGTCAGTAGCTGGATCGGCGTGGTCAATAACCCCTGGGTCGAGTTTGCCATCCGTAACGGCCTCTACGGCATCAACCTGAAGGACAAGACCGCTGCCTTCTATGACGAGGGGGATGTAAAGGTCAATATCACGACGCTTACGCGCGTCGGCGAGTCTCTCGCTGCTCTGTTCGCACTCCCCGATGAGAAGTTGAAGAAGTACAGGAATCAGTTTGTTTATCTCAGCTCGTTCTACGTTAGCCAGAGGGATATCCTTGCCAGCGCGATCCGCGCGACGGGGACCACGGAGAAGGACTGGAAGATCACCCGCCTTAGCTCGGATGAGGTCTTAGAAGCCTCGAGGAAGCCTGATGCGGATATGTACGCTAGGATGATGTCGTTGTTTGCGGTTGTGTTCAAGGATGGGTACGGCGGTGATTATAACCACAAGGTCCTGGATGTGGGGTTGGAACAGGAGGATCTTGGTGCTCTTATGAAGGACCTTGCGAAAGAGCTAGGTGCCTAAGGACATAGTCCAGTACCGGAGGTGCTTTTGGCCTTTTTTACCTCATGGATAGATACTGTGGATAGTTCCCCTGCCGGGTGATCAGTGATCTCATCAATATATTTATTGTTTCAGATGTTTTCCGATAATATGTTTGACTTGGCCCTTTAGCGCACCCTACGATAGGGCTTCTCCATGATAGGGACTCTGTAGATGGCACATAGGCACCTCAAGGCTGAATGCAACGCATGTCCACATCAACATAGTAAGTAGAGTCACATCTTTAACTTTGAGTTCTAACACTGTTACACTCGATGGGATTACTCTAGCCCGGCGGCATGTCCGTCAAATGGGAACTCTGTAGTTATTCAGCTTGCAACTTTGGGTAGCAAGCGGCATATTAAAAGGGGTAGTCAACGCCCCATGACGTTTTCTCCAGCTATCCCATAGTCTTCAAACGAAACTCGACAGCCTTGCAAGTAGATCGTTCGGTTGAAACCGCCGGGAACTTGATCAGCTATTGGGTGCCAGTTCTTTTCAGATCGTAAGCCTATCCAGCCCAGCGGATTCTGTATAAAATAAGTAAGCAAGGCAGCTAGCTCCAATAGTGCATAGAATCATTATCGAAGCTTGATTGATATCATTCTTAAGTAATCCAAAAGAGGCTCATCAGCTACGTCGCCGCCCTCCTTACCACCCACAGGTACTCATAGTAGGTAACCTAGATGCTCAGTTTGGGGAGTGCATGTAAGAAACGGGTAACGCCCCTCCCGATGCCTAGGTGTGGCACAGCCTTCGACACAGCAAGAACTCAGCAGATCGGCGGTTGTACAAACACTGGTGGGGGACTGAACCCTGTATAAAAACTGTACCTCTTTCATTCCCCCCAAGTTTGTGTGTAGCACGAGGCAAACGAGCGGACCCAACGTTTTGGTAGGATAGATGCCTCATTAGCACGTAGGCTTTGGGGAAGTAATGGGGCACCCCCTCATTTTACATGGCGGGGGCAGGTAATGGAAGGTAGTATTTTGTTTGCCTAATACTCCTTTGCTCAGAGCATCATGACCTATGGGCCGTCATGCCATTTGCGTGGCAAATATCACAGCGCCATCGAGAGGTAGGTATATCCATTGTGTACTCATTGATGAATCCTTCCGGCACAGGTTAGCAGAGAAATACCACTAAGCACACGACCTCTTGGTTAGCTAATATTATCTAGCGCGGTGACGTGTCACTCTCGCAAGGTACTGCTGTATGGTTTATTGGCTATTGTGTGTCCATGAGCGCGCGTTAGGCGCAGGCGCAGTGCCTGCGTCTCGCTTGCGCCTAGCGCTTAACAAATTGTGCCTAATTTTTCAGATTTTTCTTCCGTTAGCGTTAACCAAGGTACGTATTTAGGTTAGACCAATGCAGGAAGCAAGCCACCACCGGACTACGAATCGAAGTTAGGTAGATAACGGAGGACGTCCCGACGCACAGCAACTGAGGCGGGAGGTTTGGTTTGAAGAAAGCTTCGGCATTATGCGGGGGGCGTACCTAGCCTACATGTAATAGGCCGTGGAAGTCCGACCCACCACACACTACCCCTGGCAGCATCGCATGGCAGGGTGCCATCGGTTGGTCGGTCGAGGCGCACGCACAGCCCAGTCCATCTGCGTTTCCCCATTGGTGGCATTCCTTCAACTGGCAATCAAACATACACCCCAGGAAGGGGCTTGAAAGGATCGTGGCATGCATGGTACTGTCAGCAGAAAGAATCAAGTTTCTAATCATCCAATCCGTTCGAGAATGGTACCCAGGGCCTTTCAAACATGTAGCGTGCCTGTCTGGATGGATACATATGTAATCATGAGCCACTAGAAGGGGAAAGAAGCAGACAAAGTCCTGGATACCGTGTTGCAGTTGCGCACCTGTGCCAACAGGGGGACGGGCGAACTGGCGTAAATTCGCTGGGATACACAGTACTAACCTTAGTTGTTGCGGTATTCGTCTCGGCTAACTTTCCTTTCAATTAGCTAAGTAGGTTTCTATCTAACGCAGCCCAGCACGAGACGATGTACAAATGGGTTGCTGCTGTGAAGTAGCTGCCTTTCCATCCTGCTCTCCCTCATGTTTCTACTTGGTATACGAAAATGCAATCAAGGACTATTCTTTGTGCTCCCATCTCGATGTACAAGAAGGCCTTACAAAAATGACATGAGTCAAATATAGACTCGTGGGCATAGTGATCCAACGAAAATATGATGAAGTATTTAAATAAATAAGAAGTAACATGCGTAGATATACCACGTCTAAACAAATCCTCCAACGCCGGCTGGGAATCGAACTACACAAGTCTTTTGCGGTGATCTATAGGGCACATGATTATTTCTAGTCATGTTGACGAGGCGAACTCGGAAGCTCATGGCTCGGGTTCGGTGATGGTTGCCGTATCGGCGCCGGACTTGTTTGAGGATCGTATAACCCAGGGACAGGGAGTTCTGAAGCGACAGTCGATGCCGGTAGCTCAGCACTGTACTGCTGGGCGTAACCGCCTGGATACTGCTGTGGGTATTGCTGGGGAAATTGTTGAGGGTATTGTTGACCATACACGGCTGTCTGGCCGGCGTTGGGGCTGTGAGAGTAGGCTTGCGTCATATTGGGACTGGGTACATCGTTGTTCTTCACCGGTGCGTAATATCCTTGCTGTGGTGTACCGTAAGACACCGAGGGTGCTTCCTGTGCACCGTGTGTCGAACCGCTTGACGGCGTAGTGTTCTTAGCGTTGGCCGAGGCCTTCCGACGGCGGATCAAAAAGAAGACAATAGCTCCAATGATAGCCAGTCCTGCTATTGTCGCTCCAACGGCGATGCCAGCCGTGGCACCGGTCGAAAGACCTTTGGATGCCCCTGCGCTTGGGCTAGGGCTAGGGGAGATTTTAGAGTCTGGCGGTGCGACAGCTTGTCCACCGTTAATATCTTCAGCGGTCAAGGCTTTCCACTAAAACGCGTAGTTAGTCACCTTCATTCTGCATTCGAAAGATGTGGTCCGGAAGACCAGGGACTGGGGATTTACGTACGGATCCAGCCCAGGATTCCTTCCAGTCGTTCTGACTAGCTTGGATATCACTACTATCTTCAGGCCATGAGACAACGTTCGGGGTAGGGATGTTCGGCCCAGGGGCTTGGGCGAGCCACCATTTCTTCTGGTCCCAGTGGGCTCCGACGAATGCATCCTGTAAGAAAGCTCGGCCTAGCGTATACTGACTGCTTGGTCCAGTATAACATGGGAAATATTGTACATCGCTGTCAACGAGTGGCGCTGTCAGGGTGAGATTCAAATGGCGGAAAGGAACGGAGATGGTGACATGCTGCGTGTTGGAGCCCGCAAGGAAGGTGAAATCCAGACTGGATGCCGAGCTGACAATTTGCGAGTATTTCGGGTCGTCTTCCTTCCAGATGTACAGGCCCAAGTCCTTATTGTAATCGACGGGAAGATGTGAAGTGATCGCATCGCAACTCGACTTAGGTAAGGTGATGTAAGGTGAGCAGCCATCAAGAGACACCTTCAGACCCGCAGACCCGATCGAGGCATTGTTGGCTGCCAGAAGTCCGTCTTTGGACTTGAAGTCCCAAGGCGACTCTCCGTCGACAACTCTGATGCCAATATCAGTCAAAGGAATTGCCTTGGTATAGTCATCCTCCTGATCCAGTATATCCCCTATTATGCGATTCTGGTCGTAGCCACCAAAAATTAGCGATCCTGGCATGGGCGGATCCGCAGAACCAATGTGCATAGAGAAGGAATTTGACGGGATCATCTCCTTAAAATTTAGCCAACCGGGAACTAGACTTGCGTTAATCGCTGGCCCGTCACCTGTCGTAAAAGACTGATTAACAGTAATGGGTGCTCCTATGCCTAAGCAGCCGACCGATATGGGATACCATTGCTCGTTTGGATACACGGCATACGCATTGGAAAGCAAAGCAAGCGAAGTATTGGGCACTGTCAAGTCACCAAGCGACATATTGTCTATCCACGACGTCGCGTCGTCTCCCGCCATGTCCAGACCTGACATGAAATTGGGACCAGGTGCCCACTGAATCTCGCCATTTGACCCGGTGTTGTCGACCTGAGATCGCTCCTTGTTGTATAGATGTGCCTTCGTGGCAGAACACGTCGAGTTCTGGGAACAATAGTCGCTCGTGAGTATGAAGCTCTGGAATTCCCGCCCAGGATATAGAGCTATCGTCTGGTCGTATCCCAACGTTATCTCAACTGCCGGCCATGGACCGTCTGGTCCGTAAGTCTCGCCGGACCATGTCGCAGAGTAGGGAACAGGATCATCTGCCGTGACCCTCGAGACGATAGCGAGGTAGGAGAGAAGGGACAATGGAAGAGAAATAGGTGAAGGAGCCATGTTCAACAGTCCCATTGCGAACCAGGCGCAAACAGCGCGAGACTTAAGAGAACTGCAAAACGGACGCACGACGAAAGATACGATGAGAAGAGGGGACACAAGAACGATGGAGATGAACGATCGGGTGGGGAGGAAAAGAACGTGCTATGGATTTGTCTACTAACCGTGAGTATGAGATCTACAATCGTCGGCTCTGGGAGCAGGCGCAGGAGGCAATGTGACCTTAACTAACCCAAGTCGATGGCCACGCTATGAAACGGAGCATCTTCGCGCGCTTGGGGCCGTTGTACGGCCTTGCAGACAGAAAGCCTAAGCTAAAGGAACACACCTATCGTTGAGGTACCTACCTGTTCTACATCCACCTTACCTAGGTCGCTTAGCCATTCATGTCAGGAGTTAAGATGAAGCCCTCCCCGGTCCGCATAAACTCGAAGGATCCAAATGCCAGGGAGATTAACCCCTTTCGACTAGGGCTTGAGAGGGACTTTGATCCTAAGGTTGCTGTTTCCAACAGATCTCAAGTTTCGGGAAGCTTTCGAGTATGCCTCGCTGCTGTTTTGCAGCACGACGCATGCCTCTGCTTTGTAAGAATTGCACATATCTTTGCTTCCAACTGTTGAGTGATGTACTGGTGTGCTGTACTATGGACTGATGGGTTGATCTAGTAACCGCAAGCAGTATTGTCTTGTGGTCCTAGGCAGATCCTAACCTAGGTCTTCCTACATAGTACATCGTTCCTGTCGCGTGCCTACCTCATCCTAGGCAGGCTAGGTATGTACGTTGTAAAGAAAATTGGGGGAAATTAGATAGTGGAAGATTTTTTTCCTCTTTGAGCCTCTCACCATCCCCAAGAAGCAAAGGAGAATCGCTGATGGTTGGTTTGTCAGCAAGGTTAGACCGCTGTACTCTATGACCTGGGTACTCAACCAGATAGAGGCCCACTTGCAACTTGTGCTGTTATTACAGGGCTACGACAAGGCTTGCCGAAATCTTGGCGAGAACTTGGAGAGTTTCAGGGATCCGACGTTAGGCTAAGATAAATGAACAAGCTGAGCTGACAAACTCTGTTGACACATGGTCGCCCAATCCGTGCTTTCGCCTGCTTCATCGACGTCTTCTACATAGTACACGACCAGTAGTGTGCATAAGTGCTGACGAGGTCCTGAATATCATGAGTGAGGACCCTGTTCAACACAGGCATTATAAGAGCCTACATACATACAAGTAAGTTTCAGTTGATCAATTTCTTTTCAAGCATAGCATACTTGCCTGGTTCTCTTCCGGGGCTACTAATTAAGATCCTAACATTGCCAAAAGGTTGTATGTAAGTGCACTCGGCTACCTCTTTCGACGGCTGCCCATAATTCATAGGTAGATGCAGTGTCTTCTGATTCATCTGCGAGATCAACGGACGTCATTTAATCGAAAAACTACGACATACATACTTACTCTACTTTTGTGTGTATCGTCTGGGAATTGTACATGGTATGCTTCACGCTATGTCGTCTGGTCGACGCTTGGTAGGTCATAATTTCGGTAGAAGGTGAGGATACTGCTTCGGTACTAGCCAGCGGTACCGTGTAATCCCGTTCCCCATACAACACACAAGATCATTACTAAAAATATCTTAGTGGAACCCTGGGTCTCCCCGCTCCAACCTGCTGGATTGTACTATGTACAGCTAGGTTTGTGTAAGGGCTGGACAACGTGAAATTTGTACAGGGGAACAGGAATCTTCAAGTTGGAAGTTCTCTCATGTCTATGCTAGCTAGAATCTACTATCTACTATAAACGGAACCGAGTATCCTACTTATTAAATGTTAAGTTGAATTGATGAAAGGCATGGGTAAGTGCTCCCTAAAGGCGGTTTACTATCAGCAAGCGCAACAGACACAAAGTGCTCACAACATACTACCTATACCCGTCTAGCTTTGCATCTTGGTTGTGAGAAACATCAAAGTAGGTCTTTTACATACTAGTACAGCTTTTCATCCAGATAGCAAGCTTACTGTCAGGCCAATGCTACAGCATACTCCAATACCTATCAAGAGAGCCCCTATAAAATCAAGGTGGATAGGTAGCACAACTGTTGTACGACAGATGGGCGGGTTTATGTATACATAGATCTGTAGGTAGGTGGTAAGTCTACCTCTTCATCAATTACCCCTGAGTACTGCATGCTTTCTGTTTCTACATAAATACTTATACGTACGCAAGACCAATATGGTAATACTGGGAAGATCTTGCACGCCTACATACACAGTGTCTTACAGGCTGATTAACGGTGATTGTACAAGGTTGCTTGGTGGCTGCCTGGTATTGCCCTCCTATCATAGTGTTGGTGCAGGCAACGGCATATTCAGAGAGAATAGAAAGAGAAAGAGAAACATTTTTGGTTGCGTACCTATCTAATAATTGTTCGTTACATCTGCTAGGAGTTCCTTGTTACTGTCGCAACTGTATGCTATAATAGCTTTCCGTTAAACAATACGGTGAGTAGGTACCCAGGTACTTAAAATCTACTGTGTTGTATGTATAGAGGTCATTCTTAGGACTACCAAAGTTCACGACACGGGGTAAATAGAAAGTTCTTTGTTGTCTTCAAGCTTTTCTGTACTGAGAAAAAAATTAGACCACTTTAGGAAATAACAGCAAGCAGTTGTTCTCATCTGTACTCTGTCGTCTTGATTCAGCCCTATCCGGGTGGACTGCACAGAGGCGAAGCACAGCGTGTGGGCAAAATAACTTGCAGTGCTATGATGGCCTCCTTGGTGCTTAGTGTGCGCCTACCCGCTACTGCATTGCACAGAGCACATGTGCATAGAGGTATACTGTGTGCTATCCCAGTGGGTCGACGTACGTAACCTGTCAACCAACCTAATAAACAGCCTATGGTACCTTAACCACCTGGTAGGCAATAGCCCTTTATTTTGTGTCTACGGGAGCTGTTGCATGCCAAGCTGGCCTGATCAGTCCGGCTTTACCAACACAACTGATTGATACTCGTTCATTCCAAACCTTTCATCAACCTTTTATTCCCTAGGAGATTTTGTCTCGCACGAGATTGGTCTGCGGTCTGGCTGTGACGGTTTTACGTTAGCAACCGATGTTAAAGTACCGCTAATTCAGGAGTCGCAGGTATCTCGCCCAACTTCATTCACGATTGAGACATCCTACCACACCAACCCTAAGACATTGTCGCTTATCATCGTCGAACATTTCTAGTCCCCCAACTACTAAGAGCCATGGCACCGCTCTGGGGATCATCGTGGTCATCCACTTGGGGTTCTTTATCGGGTTATCGTCAAGTGCAGAGCAAGGATGCCGAAAACACTTCTGGGAATGATGCCCTCAAGCCTAGCTTAGCACAAATCCTAACATCGAAACGTATACGCTATACCGCCTCCGCCCTCGCCGTCGTCGGTCTCTTCTTCCTCACGTTTCGCAACTACGAGTCTATTCCAAGCATGGCCAGCATGCGAGGCGGTACGGGTGGCACTTCCGCTAAAGCTGGTGTCAACTCGGATTGTCCACCGGCTGTAATACCGTCCTTCGAACCTGCGTCTGTCGACTGGTCCCGGTACGCTTACACACAATATGTCACAAACAAAGAATATCTATGCAATTCGGTCATGATCTTCGAAACTCTACACCGTCTGAAAGCCAAGGCCGATCTCGTCATGATGTACCCTGATTATATGATGAGTCCAACCGAGACAGATCCAAATTCCAACGAAGCCAGGTTGCTCGTTAAGGCGCGCGACAAGTACAGTGTTAAGCTAGTGCCTGTGACCGTCCAGCGGAGGAATGGTGGCGACTGTGAGTTTTACCCGAGCGCGTTCATGGTCTTGAACAACGGGCGTTTTGACTAATTCTATTTAGCGACCTGGGCCGAATCATACACCAAGCTCTTAGCATTTAACCAAACCCAATACCAACGTGTGTTAAACGTAGATTCGGATGCCACCATCCTTCAGCCCATGGACGAACTTTTCCTAATGCCGCCTTGCCCTGTTGCCATGCCTCGTGCGTATTGGCTATTTCCCGACAACAAGATTCTATCGTCGCAGTTGATGCTGGTTCAGCCAAGTGATGTCGAATTTGATCGCATTATGAAACAGGTGGAGGCATCAGGGCACAATGACTACGATATGGAAATAGTAAATCAGCTCTATGGTGACAGTGCCATGATTCTGCCACATCGTCCCTACGACCTGTTGACGGGTGAATTCCGCGGCGAGAACCACGAAAATTACCTTGGAACCGATCGCGAAGAATTTGATCCAGTGGCTATTTACAACGAAGCCAAATATCTTCACTTTTCGGACTGGCCGGTGCCAAAGCCGTGGATATCAATGTCAGAGGGTGTGCGACAGGATAAACAACCAAAATGTGTCACCAAAAATGGCCAAGAGGATTGTACTGCCAGGGAATTATGGAATGGGTTTTATAGCGACTTCAGCGAGCGTCGATCGGTAAGTCCATCCCCGAACGCATAGGTTCCAATAGAACTAACAAATGAAACAGAAGGTTTGCGATACAAATTCAAAGAGCAAGCGATGAATAAAAGTTGGATTCTACGTTGATTAGAACTTGCGGTTTGGCGCACTTCGTAACTCAGGGTTTGGAATTTCCGGTTGTATTTTACGGGTTACGATGTACGATGCATTATTACACAGCAATAGATACCACGAAATTATCTTCTCCGTTACTTGGACAAGTTCTTCCTCCATTAATTAATTTTCATTTCGGTGATGATAAGGGACAACCTTGGAACACAAGTTAGCAACTTTTGACACTATGATAGCTTGAGCGCGCAGGTCTGCGTGTTAAGTAAATAGACGTAGAATCTAGCTTCCAATCATCAGAAGGGGCTTAGCATTTATCAACCGGCGACTCGAAGCCCCGAGATTTGATATCATAGGAACGCTCCTTGTTCATATCTTGCCTCCCAGCATGGTGGCAGTGAAGGCATCTCCATCTCTGATACGGCATTTACAGGCAGCCAGGGGAGCTCTCGCCTGGAGTGTGATCAAGTTATGTTACCCTGTTCTGGGATAGCAATAAAGAGGGAGAATAGATATAAGCAATACTCTCTTTCTCGCATAATCTGTAGGTGAATAGATAACTGAAGTAAGATATCTAAGCTTGATAAAGCGAGGTCGGAGTGCGGGATTGAAGACCATGCGCACGCCTAAGCAGGAGGTGGCATTAAAGTTCAAGCCTTCAATGATTGACTATCCGGGCCTATTAAGGTCCAATATCTCCTCGCGCGGACCCATGATATGTGTGCATCGGTACCGGACAGCGCATGGTATCTCAGCGTATCACTAGTCCCGGTTTGTGGTTGAAATTCGCCCAACTTTTGCTAGTAGTAATGTAACAATGCTGCCTGCCATAAATCTTTCTTAAACTCTTATGATGAGGGTTGAAGTCCATACTAGGCAAGAAGCAACACATGGCTTCACCGTCAAGAAAAGGACTTCGAGCTCAAAAAACCCATATTTCTTGGCTTGTATTCTGTACAGGATCCAGGTAAGGAGGCTTGTACGGTCCATACATACAAATCTGGCCCTAGGGTCTTCCGGTAGGTAACTGTACCTGGCTACGCGCTGGATACATGAGCCACAGATGTTAGAGGTCTAAACGGTCAGGGATGCGGGGCTTGGAGCCGTCCCGGACGGGCCTAGACCTTCCCGCACCTGTCGAATTGGAGTCGCTACAAACTACAGTACAGATAGATGTACTCGTCTAGTGGGAAAAGTGGCTGAAGCTACCCAAGATCGAGAATCATGACGTCACTTCAAGCTCCTGTGGAGCTTTTCTTGCTTGGCTGTTGGGCACATATTTACTCATGATACAAAAGCAATAGGCGTGAACTTCTATCATCGAGATTCTGCTAATGTCTAGAGCAGCACATGTCCCACGGCCTTCTTTGAACCCTATACGTCATTCTTGCCAGTTTGAACACGTGTATGTAAGTATAACAACAGATTCTGCTCGGATACTTTGCCAACTTGGTGTACTTGCCGCACCAATTTATTGGTTTGGGAGAACGGCGTTGTTTCAACACACGTACGCATGTAAACAGTAAGTAATAGAAATGGACAGTATGCCTCAAATATATTGAGAGTCCCTTATTGCATATAATATGGGCGCTACCTCCCAAAAGGGCAGGGTAGGTCTTTACCTGGTAACTGGGACATCCTCAGCATTCATCATCCTGATAGTACATAGAGGAAGTATAGCTCAGTAGCTATGGTGACGTGATACGTTCAATCATTACATCTACCAAGGTCTAAGACTCCACAGCAGCTGCCTGCAGTCATCACTAGTAGAAAAATTAAGAACAAAAGGAAGTCTATCCAGATACTGCCAGTGTTCTACAGGTGCTTCCAAGCTTAGCAGCTCTTTGTTGATTGGCATCCATACTAACCCAGCCTAGTACTAATTCTCCCTGCGGCATACAAGCACATAGGCACATTGACGTAAGTGAAACAAACCATACCTGAGATTCTATTGTTACCAACCTTTCCCGTGCGCATACATACATCTTCCAGACTACTACCTATCTCCTCAACCTGCGTCCTTCCACTTCTCCCCCTTCTTATAACCCCCAGAAACATACTCCTTCTTAAGGTAACACCAACACGTAGTGTCATTCTGAACAGCTACTCTTCTAACACCCACGACGTATCCTACATATTGTAGCTAGTTAACAGCTATTGCTTTTTGCATCATGAGGTTGACAAGCCTCTTCACCCTCGCCCTGGCGGCAAACGTTGCTGTCGGCAGCAGCAGCTGGTTTTCCAAAGCAGGTACGTCGATTATGATATATAATTCCCATCTTTTATCTACTACATATTCAAACTAACAAACCACCTACCCGACAGCTTACAACAAGTGGCACCAGAACGAGCTCGAACGTTGGCTTTCCGATCATGATATTCCATACCCTACCCCCGCCGATCGCAGAGACCTAGAGAACTTGATTCAAAAGAACTGGGATACTTACGCCGTAGCCCCCTACAAGGTTTGGGACACGGACAAACTTACCTCCTACCTGAAGCAGAAAGGTGTCGAAACCAAAGATACTGCTGGTGCAAACAAAGACACCCTTATCTCCCAGGTTCAGTCGAAATGGTACGAGACAGAGGACAAGGCTCAGACTGCTTGGGAAGACACGAAAAATTGGTTTCTTGATACATGGTCCGATAGCACCCTGAAGTCTTTCGCTGATAAGCATGGCATTCCTGGTAAGCTTGCCATCTCCATGCAATACCTACGTCATTGAATTGAAGCTTATGAACCTGTAGTTCCTCAGCCGCGAAAGCGCGATACTCTCCTTAAGCAGATCCGTTCTAACTACGAGACTATCGCTAAGAAGCTCGGAGAGACCGCTTCATACCCTGGTGACTGGCTGTACGAGACATGGACCGAGTCCGACTTGAAGGAGTGGCTGGACACTCACGGTGTTCCTGCTCCTCAGCCTACTAGTGTGAGTTGCAATTCAAAAAATAATAAAGATAATCAGGGTGCTGATATTCTATAGCGTGACAAGCTGATTGCTGCGGTCCGTCGTAACGCTCGTCTCGCTTATCTCAGGTCACAGGAACAGCTGGCCCAAGCTTCTGCCAGTGTTAACTCCGCGTATGGAACCTTGACGGACAAGATCATTGATGCATGGAGTGACTCACAACTGAAAGAGTTTTGTGATAAGAACGGGATCACTGGTAAAGGCGAATCTTGTTGTTACCCGTTGGTCAACTATACTGACGTCTTGAGTAGTTCCTCAAGGCACGAAGACAAATGAGCTGCGAGCCCTGGTTCGCAAACATCGCGCTGAGCTCCTAGGTGACACTTTGTCGGGCACCGCCGTAAGCGCGTTTGGTGCTGCTACTAGCAAGGCTGGTAATGAGTACGCCAAGGCGACTAATGATGCCAGTCTGGCTGCTCAGGATGCTTTCAATAAAGCCGTTGACTCTTGGTCCGATAGCCGGCTCAAGGCTTACCTCGATGCACGTGGAGTCCCTGTTCCCCAGGCATCAAAGACCGACGAGCTTAAGGCTTTAGTGCGACGAAATGCCCACAAGGCCGCCTCGGGTTTTAATGCATGGACCTGGGATGATCTCTCGTACGAAAAGCTACGAAAGTATCTCGCTAACAGCGGTAATGACGCCGCTCGGAAAGTAGCCGAGAGCAGCAGTGCCACTCGCGAAGATCTTGTCAATGCAGCTCAATCTGCTTATGCTTCCGCCTCTAGCGCCGGCGGCTCCTCGTACGCTTCGGCTACGAGTTACTTGGCCCAGGCAACCCAAGCCGCCAAGCACAATGTCTTCGATACCTGGAGCGAAAGTGAGCTCAAGGCTTATCTAGACAGTTATGGCGTGGTAAGAATTCCTTCCTTCCACCATTCGCTTTCTCTTAGTACTGACACCCTCGCAGCCGGTCCCTCAGGGCTCTACCATCAACGAGCTCATAGCTGAAGCTCGCAAGCAGTCGACATATTTCAAGTATGGCACCACCAACCCCGTGGATACAGCCTTCGCCAAAATTGGCGAAAGCGTTAAGGGCGCTTACCAATGGGTCATGGGCCATTTCTCTGCTGGCTCAGAAGAGGCGAAGAAGAAGGCGGCGGATGCCAAGAACGAGCTGTAAATCTCCAGATTCAACTCCGAACACAACAGCTGTGATCTTGCCTATGAGTTGCTCGGACGGTGAGACCTTTTACGAGGACACGACTAAGACTACAATCGTCAGTGTATGGCAACGAATGCCGAAAAGTTTGCTATGTATTCGTTTTCGTTTTTACGTGTATGAGGGGTGTGTCAGGTTTTTACTCTAATTGCCTTGTTTTGCACGGATCAGGGGTTCAGGGAGTCGTGGTATTGGCCAAGGGCGGATTCAGGACTGACAAAGCCCTACTGTACTTGTATCAAATAAAGACAAGGCAATTGACTCCTTGCGCACTCTTGCGGTCTCAAAATCAAGAAGGATTAATTATGTTGAGTGAGAGGCTGTAGGTGTGTTACGAGGTTGTCAAGACTGCAAAGACCACATCCATAAATACTTTAGAGACACCGGCTTCGGTGGTCTATCAACTGATCCTCTCGAAAACGGGCATACACTCTAACGGGGCTGCTACCGTGACTGTGCCAGCGCTGTTTCTCTCCGTCGGGCTTGAGTAAACATCCCCAACGCGCTCACCATCGGCATTTAATTGTTGCCACTTGACACCCCGTGGCAGAACGACTCTGCGCTCCCTTTGTCCCTCGTGCAAAATTGGAGCGACGAGATACTTGTCACCGAACATATACTGGTCGCTGACCTCCCAGGCCTCCTTCTGCTCAGGGAAGTCGTAGAAAAGGGGTCGCATGATAGGGTCCCCCGTCCTATGGGCATTATCCATGAGGCCCCGAACATAACCCCGGAGCTTCTCGCGCAAGAAAAGGTACTTCTTGCAGATCCCGTAGACCTCCTCGCCATAGCTCCAGACCTCGTTTGGCGCTCCGGAAAGGCAGTGAGACCCGCCCGTGGTGCCGTGACGGGGCTGCTGCGGCTCCCTGTCGCCGTGCAGCCGGAAGACGGGACAGAAGGCTCCCCACTGGAACCAGCGGACGAACAATTCCCTGAATTCGGGACTGCGAGGGTCCCCCCCGTGGAAGCCGCCGATGTCGGTGGTCCACCACGGGATCCCGGCTAACCCGGCGTTTAGACCGGCTGAGAGCTGCGCGCGCAGACTTGGCCAGGAACTGGCTATGTCGCCGGACCACTGGGAGGATTTTATTAGTTTCTGATTTTGGGGGTAGCTGGATAGGTTGAACTGCGTGGGACCCGACTGGCGAATAGTATGATTGGGAAAAGGGGAAAGGGCAAAACGGGGAGGCTTGCCGACTTACCAGTAGAGCGCCGTATTTCTGGCTGCCGGCCCAGCAGCACCGGACCAGGTTCACGACTCTTTCTTGGCCCGCGGCTTTCATGCCTTCATAGAAGGCGCGGGAATACTGCACTGGATAGATGTTTCCGACCACTGTTGACCGTCAGTCAGTCATCCATATCAACTTGTATTATTGGCTAGAGTAGGGCAGGGAGGTTGCTACTCACTCAGATCAGGACCAGCGTGGTATCGGTAGTTGTCGAAATCATAATGCGTGTACTCAGGCTCGGCCTCGTCGAGCCAGAAGATGCGTATGCCGCGTCTGTAGTAATTCCGGTAGGCCTTCCCCCACACGTACTCGCGCGCGGCTGGGTTGGTGGCGTCGAAGTGCACGCAGTTGCCCACGCCCTCCATTACGATGCGCCAGCCGCGGTCCTGCCGGATCAGAAGGCCCTTTTCGACCATCTCCTCGTAGTTCTCGGACTTGCGGTCCACGGTCGGCCAGATGGAGACCATTAACTCGATGCCGAGGGACTTGAGCTCTGCGATCATTGCGTCTGTTTTGTATAAGGCGTGAGTAGTCATACTAGAAGCAGGAGGTTTAAAGAGAAGGCAAGAATGGATGTGTTCGTACCTGGGTCGGGCCAGAAGGTCGGGTCAAATTTCCATTCGCCCTCCTTCGGCCAGTGGAAATAATCCACCACGATGACATCCATGGGGAGTCCGCGACGCTTGTGCTCCCTCGCCACCTCGAGGATCTCGTCCTGCGTCTGATACCGCAGCTTACACTGCCAGAAGCCGAGGCCATACTCGGGCATCTCGGGGACGGTGCCCGTCACTTTACCGTAGGCGCGGACGATGTCGCGAGGGGTGTCGCCCGCCACGACCCAGTAGTCGAGGACGCGGGTCGAGAGGGCCTCGAAGGTGGTCATGTTCTTGCCGAAGACGGCGCGCCCGACGGCCGGGTTGTTCCATAGGAAGCCGTAGCCCTCGGAGCTGACGGCAAAAGGGATGGAGGCCTGCGAGTTGCGCTGCGCTAGCTCGATGTCGGCGCCCTTCAAGTCCAGGTACGGCTGCTGGTACTGGCCCATGCCGTATATCTTCTCGTCCGGGTGCACGGCCTCGAAGCGTGCCGTCAGGTGCCATGAGTCGGTGCCTTGCCGGGGAACGAACTGCCGCGGCACGATGCGCAGGGCCGAACACCTGGGATCATGCACGTCCACGCGTGTCCGCATGAATTCTTCCACTAGTATCTTACCCTTGCTGTTGGTGATGGTGAGTTTCCCCCTCTCGTTGATGTGCGCCTTTATGTCGCCGTTTATTATATACCCTTTTTTCTCACTGATGCCGAGCATGGTCTCCGGGGGCGCCGGCACACGCTCCGTGAGCGCCCAGTCCTCGGACGGGAAGGTCGGTTCGTAGGTAGCGCGCACGCGGATAGCGTTGGGCCCCCAGGCCTCGATGCGGAGGATCTCCGAATCGAACCGGTACTCCAGAGTATGGTTTCCCGAGTTGGTGAACATGGTGTCAAAGCCGTCTCGTACGGTTAGGGTTATAACAAGTGTGCTTTTCTGAGGAAAATAATGAAATTAATAAAAGGGGGAAACACGAGAAAGAAACTGTAAGGACGGCGGTTCGTCATCTCTTGCTCCCTCTAGTTGGCCGCCTGAGATCCTGTTTATTTGTCGTTGCCCACTCCGGGTGTCATCGGTGCAGCTTTGGGCAGCTAGCCAACCCAGCGAGCCCCCGTGTGTAGAGATCCGAAGCCGGGTCATACTAATTCTCGGGTTGGCCATCCGGTTGGCTTAGCCACCGTCTTCTCGGGCTAATGAAACCCGACGTCGACATTATTATATCTACGCTTGTAATTTGGTCTTCATCCTTCGGGCCTGCTAGAACCTGCGGCTCCTTCATGACGCACGAGCGGGGGAGATTGGTTCCTGCCTAGCTTATATGTATCTGCACCTGTGGTCTCACAACAGTCCGTGAACCGGAGCACTTATACCAGCCCGGCATAAGTATGCAAAGACTCCACCGGCCTCCCGGGACCGGAAACCCGGGGACTGACTCTCATCTAACTGGACAATTCAAAACCAGTTTCGCTCCTCTGTAGCCTTGGTTCCAGCTTGTCACCCAGCTGGTGGGAACCCTAACTTGGCAGGTTGGGTGTCCTTGAGCTTGTAACGACTCCATACTCATCTGCATAAGCCCAAATATCTCTGGAATTTGGTCGGGCGCTGTCACTTTCACCTCTTTTCTTTTCGCTATGAAATGTTTCCTTAAATCATCCGTTAGCAGCCGCTTGTAGCTCCGAAACTTCAAGTGTAGGTAGTGCTTCTGCCCCTCAACTTTATGCTATACTTATTACCTATTCATGTTGTCTGTCTTACTTAGTCCCTACGTCACTAATTCAATCCTTCAGTCAGTAAAAGGAACAACCCCCAATTTCCCCAAGCCAAGCCGAGTACCCCTAGAAAATTCGGCATTTAGGCAAAGTGTAAGCAATAGTCTAGCCCACCCCAATTAGAGAAGTTACCACCATCACCGCACCTACTCGTGCGGGGTGCAGGAAGCGGCGATGCCAGCAACCTGGAATATCACATCCACCATAAAAAAAAATATCGGACCGTAGTGCAGGATCATGTTGCTGGCTTCGGAACCGGCCCAATCGCACCCTTGACGGGGGTGGGTATTATGGGTTAAATGCACTCCTGCTGCGAGTTCTGCTTCGTGGATTAATTGTGCAGGTGCATACTCACTTAACACTTGCACATATGGGATAAGTAGAAAATGAGGCCTAAGATTTAGAAAGATGAAAATCAACACGGGCCATTATGGAGTCTCGATCACGATATATTGAATGTACGGCAACGGGATGGGTGGGGAGCATTATAACCCTCGTGTGCCCCATTCCACCCACGTTGTGCGGAATGGAGACATCGAGGTTTTTGTCATAGGCCCCAGTATTCACCGCTCGCCGTACGCAATCAAACCAAGATGGTTATACTCCGTGGCAAGCTGGAAAATGCCTTTAAGCTGTTCAGCGTGGCTTGCTTGTTTCTGAACTTCTCCCGGGATGCTGCCGCTCGTTCGATCGGAGACCATAGTCTAGAGATAGAGACGTCAACGAGCGGTCGTCAGGCTATCAAGCTCAACACGGGATGGAGGTTCTCGCATTCATTCACGAACCCGGACGGGCTCACGTATGAGCAGCTGAAACCGTACATACTCCCCTCAGGGAACGATTTCATCGCGGATGCCGATGGCCGGCATCAACGACCTTCGGCTGATCTGAACATCATAATACCGTTTATCGAACGGAGATTTGACGATAGTAGCTGGGAAGATGCTCGGGTGCCTCATGATTGGGCCATCAAAGGTCCATTCTATGCTGGTGACAATGTACCAGTCGGTGGCGGAATGGGCCGTCTCCCAGTTCAAGGGATCGGCTGGTATAGGCGTAAGATTGCTGTTCAGCCGACCGACCGCGACAAGAGGATCTACTTAGATATCGACGGGGCCATGTCTTATGCTGTGGTATGGCTTAATGGGAAACTGTTAGGTGGCTGGCCGTATGGATACAACTCGTTCCGACTCGACTTGACCCCACACCTCGTGGTTGGGGATGATAATCAGTTGGCTATCAGAATCGATAACCCAACGCAGTCATCTCGGTGGTATCCAGGTGGTGGTATTTACCGCAATGTCTGGCTGACCAAGGTGGATGAAACGCATGTTGGCCAATGGGGAACATATATAACCACCAAATCAGTATCTTCCTCCTTGGCGACTCTCGATCTAGTTGTCTCCGTTGAGAACAAGGCCAAAGTCTCCCAAAATATAGATATCGTCACCGAAGTGTTCAAATTCGATCCGGAATCAGGGAATAGGGGTGCTAGGGTTTCAGCATTCCCTCGCAAATCGCTCAACCTCGCAGCTGGTCAGTCACTTGATTCCAACAGCTCAACCACTATACGAAATCCTCAGTTGTGGGACGTTTGGACGTCCCAAGACCCAAACATGTACGTTGCCGTTACGAGCCTTTATGCGGGGAAAAATAAGGTCATCGACACGTACGAGACTCGCTTTGGAATCCGCACCTTAGCCCATGACCCAGATAAGGGACTACTCGTCAACGGAGCTCCGGTCCGGATCCAGGGCGTCAATCAGCATCATGACCTCGGCGCTATCGGCGCTGCTTTCAACGTCCGCGCTGCCGAGAGGCAACTGGAAATACTGCGTAAAATGGGCGTTAATGTGGTACGCATGTCCCACAATCCGCCCGCGCCGGAGCTACTAGATCTTCTCGACAGGAAGGGTTTCCTAGTCATGAACGAGATATTCGACTGCTGGGAGATCCAGAAGAACCCTAACGACTTCCACCTCATCTTCCCGGACTGGCACGAGCCGGACCTGAGAGCGTTCATACGTCGAGACCGGAACCACCCGTCTATCTACTTATGGAGTGTCGGGAACGAGGTCGGAGAGCAGTACACAGAGGCCGCGGGCGCCGCCGTGGGCAAAGGTCTAGTAGATATCGTGCACGAGGAGGATCCTACGAGGCCCGTGACTGCATCGATGAACTACGCGAAGCCCAACATGACATTCCCTACCGTCTTCGACGTGCTGAGCCTGAACTACCAAGGCGAGGGCATCCGGGACGCGCCCGCGTATTCAGGCCTATCGGGGATATCCACCCCTCCCTTATATGGGGATTTCAAAGCCGCATTTCCCGACAAGATGATCGAGAGTAGCGAGTCGGCATCTGCCTTATCTTCGCGCGGCACGTATATTTTTCCCGTGACTGACGACATTAGTGCACCCGTCAACGACACTTCGGGAGGAAATTCCACAACAAAACAGGTTAGTGCGTACGAGTTATACTCCGCGGACTTCGGCTCCTCGCCTGATAAAGTGTTCGCGGCCCAGGACCGGTACCCGTTCGTAGCAGGCGAGTTCGTCTGGTCCGGGTTCGACTACCTTGGGGAGCCGACCCCTTATTACTCCGCGCGCAGCTCGTACTCAGGGATAGTCGATCTAGCGGGGTTTCCTAAGGACCGGTTCTACCTGTACCAGTCGCGCTGGCGGCCAGATTTAAAAAGCGCGCACATCGTGCCCCATTGGTCTTGGTCTAGTGATCGTGTAGGGAAGGTAACTCCCGTGCATGTCTTCTCCTCAGCAGACGAGGCGGAGTTGTTCGTGAACGGCAAGTCCCAGGGGAGGTCGCGCAGGGGAGATTATGAGTATCGCTTCCGCTGGGATAAGGTCGTTTATGCCCCCGGGGAACTGCATGTGATTACTTACAAGGATGGCAAGATATGGGCGAAAGCCACGGTAGAAACGGCGGGAAGCGCTACAGGGTTACGTCTCTCCGCTGATCGGACCTCTATACGAAGCGATGGCGAGGATTTGTCCTTCATCAAAGTCGAGGTCGTCGACAGTAAAGGACGTGTGGTGCCGTATGCGGCAGATGAGATTACGTTTAATGTGTCAGGTGCGGGCGAGCTCGTGGCTACGGATAATGGCGATCCGGCGGATCTGACCTCGTTCCCTTCTAATCGGAGGAAAGCGTTTAGCGGACTTGCGCTCGCTATTGTGCGGGCTAAGACTGCAGATGGTATTAAGAATGGAGTGGCCATTGTTACGGCTTCGGCTGCTCATCTAAAGACGGCGCGGGCCGTTGTTAGGGTTATATAAAATCTGCCTCTATTTACCTCCATTAAGCAGAAGTATTACACTTTCTATATGAATAGAACAACTTCTAGACTGCGTGTTTTGCTCGCTGGAGCCTCTTTTTCCTCTCTCCCGATGTTCTAGCTGATGGACTGAAATTTTTCTCATATTTACAACGATAATCTCTATTTATATTGATAGCTAGTTATAGGAGAAAGGTAAAAGGGCAGTATCTAGTATCCAAACCTATATTCAGCTCCCTTAAGTCGTTGATGGCTAATCATTTTTTTATATTGTAACCCTCCTGAGTCTTTGGTTCTTGCGTTAGTTCTGTGTCCTAAAACTTCCTTTGTCAACGATTGCGTCTCGCACCCCTTTATTTCTGTAACAGGAGGAATCATCAAGCTGAATAAATAGCGTTAACAAATTACGTTGCGTCGGGCGGGCCTGGAAATATGTAAGCGGACTTAATTGCTTAATTGACAAGGCTAGGTATACACAATGATCCTAGTGGTGCAATAGTGGAATAGGGCTGACACTAGTTAGACACTTATGAGCTGTATGCATGCATGTAGTCTGTGATGGTTTGATTATTAATACACATGGATGAAGTCTTTCGGGGGGGGAGATCGAGAGTTATTCCTTTCGCGGCGATATTATCTCCATCTACAGCTTCGCCCGAACCATGTTCGATCTCCGGTCCGTCTGATCGCTTGTATGTACTGTATTGTACTCCCGAACATTCGCACGCGGCGCATGTAGCAGTGTTCTCTTATTATTATAGCCTGAGTATTCTGAGAACATGGTAAAAGTGTCACACATAATCTAATCAGCTGGTTCCACTTACCCTTAATTTTTGGCTGTAGCAGATAGTCTCATAGTATAGCCAATCTCCCTTTCTGCGTCCTGGCCTAGCTGTTGAAGGTACATATCTACCTACCTCGTCAGTTCTCTTCGGATTTACAACAGAAGACTGGACTACGATAACCGAGAATCTCCCTCCTCTCGATATCCGATGATTGACAAAGACAGCGAAAGAAATACATGACCATAGGCAGCAGACATGAAATTATCACCGGTTCTTTTGTGCCGGGCGGGCCTTTGTGTGGATAGTCGGGACGACAATGAGGGTTTTGAGGAACTTATATAATTCGAGTGAGTTCTTATGAAGATTTGAATTTTTTTCTGCATCAACAAGTCTGCTCTATTAAGATAAAGACTTATCATACGAGTCGCAGGTCCAAGTCCCTTAACATTTGGCAACTATATTGCATATCAGCACCGGTACTACCATCACCATCACTTCTAGTACTACCCAACAATACAACTTCTGCAATGTCTTCCACCAAATCCATCTGCTCCGGCCCAGTCGGGCTCGGCCTCATGGGAATGACATGGCGGACGAATCAGACGCCCGACGACCAAGCCTTCGCGGCAATGAAGGCGGCCGTGAACAATGGCGCTACCCTGTGGTCATCCGCCGACTTTTACGGCACAAGCGACCCCATGGCCAACGTTAGGTTGGTGAGGCGGTATTTCGAAAAGTACCCGGAGGACGCTGCCAAGGTCACGTTGTTCGTCAAGGGATGCTCCGACCCCAAGACCCTCGCGCCGAATAACAGCGCTACTTATACACGCGCGAGCGTTGAGAATATCCTTCGTGGTATGTGTCCAGTGATACCTATATTATTCTGGGAACGTTTTGCCAGCCATATTTAAGACGGAGCCTTCACTAACCCCGAGCCACACCCAACAGTCCTCAACGGGGTGAAGAAACTAGACATCTTCGGCCCCGGGCGCTCAGACCCGAAGACCAGCACCGAGGAGACCATGACAGAGCTCAAGGCCCTGATAGCCGAGGGCAAGATCAGCGGCGTGGGCTTATCCGAAGTAGGCCCCGAGACCATTAGGAGAGCCCACGCCGTCGTGCCCTTGCGTCTGGTAGAAGAGGAGTTCTCGCTCTGGAGCGCCGAGGTCCTGACGAATGGCGTCGGCGCCACTTGTCAAGAGCTGAGAATCCCCATCGTGGCATACTCGCCTCTCGGCCGCGGTTTCCTTACTGGTGAGCTTAGAAGAGTTGAGGATATCCCCGCGGGCGACGTCAGGACGTATTTTGACCGGTTTCAGCCCGAGGTAGGTTGAGTGATCTTGGCACTGATATTTGGCAGAGAAGCGGTGAGCTGAGCTGACTTTGATTTCTCCCTCTCGTTCTCTATTTTAGAACTTTAGCAAGAACCTAGACCTCGTCGACAGGCTCAAGGAATTCGCCCAGCAGGAAGGTGTCACGACAGCCCAGCTGGCTCTGGCATGGATCCGGAGCCATTCGGAAAAATGCGGTCTCGTGATACCTATCCCCGGCGCCACTACAGCGCAGCGTGTCGAGGAGAATACTAAGGCAGTTGAATTGTCAGCTGAGCAGAAGGCCAAGCTTGACGAGATCATTGCCTCAATCACGGTTGTTGGGGGTCGCTATAATAAGCATCTGGAGGGCATGCTATGGGGTTGATCGTGGGCTGATAATAGATGAATTAAAGTGGAACGAGACCCATCAGCCTGAGGTAGAGATAGCAAGGAATGTAACTATCATCTTGAATAAGCATCGTTTGGTTGATTAGCCCTTGTCTAGATTAGTGTCACCTATGTATGTGCCTCTATGTGGACTGGAAGAGCAAACCCCTAACAATCAGACAAGCATTTCACTGAAATAGCTGATAGTTACTAGTCATCCTTTTCCCTGCTTCATATACTGCTTTCCGATATTGAGCTCATGGTTATCGTAGCCATGTACTATACTGAATCTACCTACACTCCCCCCTGAGCTACCCATTGCTCATATACAAACTAGAAGCCATCATCTATTGGACAAGGGCACCAGCCTTCATAAAGACAACAGAGAGAAAAACAATCGCATACTCTTCTGGGCTTCCCTATCATCATTCATTCATGGATACGCCGTTCATATGAATACATAGGATATGATATGCTTGTTCCTTCTATGATGAGTTGCTAGGTAAAATGCTATGCTTTACAACATATAATAAAAGAATGCTAACCTGCCTACTTACTCGTCAGCACTCCACAAGAGAAATTAAATCTATCTCGGTCTTTAACAGATCCCCATAAGAGCTTATTTACCTCCTTTCCTCTATCGCCTGCAGTGATATTCAAATTTATCCTGCAAGCTGCGTCAAGCAGACCGAGTCAGAACTCATGCACCCATGTAAGCCACCGACCCACGCCCGTTGTATTGATATCAAATAGATATGTACATCCGATCAACCAGGTCAAAGCAGTTTAGTTCCCTTGTGTGGTACTATTCAGAGAGAAAGCGGCCTATATCTGCGCTGTTCGGATATATCTATTGCGTAGTTCAGAATCAAGTAACAATTCATGTTCATGAACACGGTTTGATGTGGAGCAAAATTTTATTTGGGATCTGTGATGTCTATATGTGGACGACAGAATAAGATCCGATTATGGATAGGTATCTCCAGCGTGCTGAAATCCTTCTACATAATCCGATACAGAGCATAGCCACCAGCCGAGGCACAGTGTCAATTGTGTCAGAACTAGTTGATGCCGTGAATGTCATAAACCGTAACAATGCCTAAATTCTTCGTTTTGCCCAGCCGTGTATCATGCATCCGTGTATAGCCTTTTGCGTTCGCGACCGTTATCCAGCTTACAAGATCGGAAAGACGAGAAACACATGAGTAAATCCGCAAACCTCCATTTCGCAGGACTGCAGATATTTTACACGGAAGGGAAATCCTAGCAAACGGCACACCACCCCCCCAGAGTGGCGGACTGTAATTGAGTGAGAGCGTAATATCGTAAAGGTCAGAAAACACGAGAGGCGTTTGCTGTTCGTGGCCAGGAATGGCCTAGCAATAGGCCATGCCGTCCGACGGCGTAATATGGAAAGCAGTAAAAGATAGGAAACGTGAAAGAATGCTGCGTTGATTAGACGCATGGTTAAAGATGTAGGGGCCCGACATCAGGAATGCTTCGCTGCTTCTTATGGCCCATATGGCGATGTTCAGACGAGGCTTTCCTCTTGACTGACATGGATGAGAGAGGGCTGCTAGCAAACTCGGGCATCTTCTTGCGTCTACGCAGGGGCGAGATCGGGACATTGGCAGTAGCAATGCGCCCGTCTTTGATGCCACGCAAGGTTCCTTCGAAGTACGGCCCAGAGAATGCCAACGAGTCGTGTGTTGCTTTATTGCGGGTAATCAAGCGATGATGGGCCTGGTCTCTTCGGAATGCGCCCACGAGATTAGAGTCATGCTCGAAATGACCAAGCAGCGAAGTCACGTCGCTGGAGGATGTGGTCGGACGGCCAGGGGTACAGAAAATATCATCTTCCCTGTCTTCTTTGCCGACCTGTTGCTGAGTATCAGACGAGTCACTGTCGTCGTCGATGTCAAGGAAGTCCTCAAGTCGTAGGTTCTTTTCCTCTTCGTCTACGGCTTGGGCTTCCGATCCAGAACTGTCTCCAAACGCATTCGAGTCTGGGGCATGGGCGTACCAGGCTTCAGCAGGCCCGACTGCATGAGTGTTCATGAAGTCACCGAATGTGTTGGATGAGATCATGCCACTCATCATAATGTTACCAGGGTTGCCTAATATGGGAGAGGGTTGGGTTTGGTCAAATAGGGAGAACTGGAACTGTTCAGGAGACAGATCAAGTCCCCTTTGGAGGCTTCGGTGTGCGGTAAATATCATGAGTTTGCCCGTTCTTGGATTTACCATAGCGATGGGCTTCTTAGAAGATTTGTCAAGACTAAAACGGCCTACGCGCGGTTGACCGCGGCGACCTTGGATGATCTCTACGTCAGATGTGTCCGAGGCGTCTTGCACGGGCTCTCTCCGAGTCTTACGTCGAATTGGCCTGGGAACGGGTTCTTCCTCTTCGGTGGTGTCACCATCGGCTAGGTCGCATCGTTAACGGTGACTCTAATCACTCAGCATTTCTTCAAAACTCACTCTGGTATCCGTCCAAGGAAACTTCATCCTTCTCAGGTGAAGCAACCGGCGTAGATAGTGCAGTGGCCATGTCGTTCTGCATCATAGGAGTGGCGACAGGCGTGCTATCATCGTCGATGGCATGCATGAGGGCTTCGAAGTCCGAGCCTGATTCTTCAATCAAGTTGCCAAACGTGCTGGCGGTGCCATAATGATCCCAATATGCATCTGAGTCGTCATCTGAGTTGTGGTCAACCTCTTGACGGAACGTAGGATCTAGTTTGCTTTTATCAATAAACAAATCGGGAAAGAAGCCATAGGCAGTGTCCTCATCGGTCTCGGTATCATCGTCATCCGACTCGGGCACATCAAATCGAACACGGCGTTGAATAGTGGGGAGCTCGAGAGCGTCAAGGTCGTTTATTTCGACTTCATCCGGCTCAGAATGAAAACCATCCCAGCTAGCACTTTCTTCAACTTCATCATCTTCTCCTTCATACACGCCTGCCTCGTCATCCCCTAACGCTTCTTCGTCGTCGTCGGCGCCGTCTTCGTCTTCATCATCTTCGAATGGCCGAGGAGAGCCCTGAGCAGCACGCTGCTCGCCGGAGAGTATGTGCTCCTCCTCGGCCGCCTCTACATCCTCCTCATCGTCATCTGAGTCGGTAATATCCTCGACACCCGAGTATCCGCCGTCGTCCGAGAGGTCCAGCGAGGACGACGAATCCGAGTCACGTCGGCTCTTAGCCTCGACTGGAAGGGTCGGGATTTTTAAGCGTATCATAGTACCTTGCCTCATGGTTTCTATTGTGCCGTGGTGGAAAAATATGCAGGGGTATGCAGGGGGTTATGGGGCCCTAAGCTGGGGTTTGTTGGGGTATCGAGAACGGCGGTGAGGCTCCGTAGTAGTGTTTCTCAAGTGTACTTGATAATAGTATAGCTGAGCTAACTTTGACTATAATTTGATTGTATGTAGTATTTACGAATCTCTTTCCGATTCGGTCGAGTATAACCGGTTCTTTTCTTCGTGTAGAGGGCAATTGACTGGTGTAAGAGGTGGGCGGCGTAAAGTGGGATATGAAGTTTTTGGAGCTCGGCTGGGGATGAATTAATCGCGTAGAGCCCAAGAGCATTTGGGATCATGAATGCGCAGGTATCTATTTAATTGTTCAGACTTATTCAATGGGCTCTCTTGCTCGTAGCAAAGAGCACAAGACAATTGAAGTCTGTCGTAACTTCGTCGAATGGGCAGTGAGTTGAATCTCTCGGTGAACTGACGGACTACGGGACACGCCCGTACGAGGCATGTCCCGCAGTGGGTGTTTACAGCTCAGCGACGATCGAAGGCATGGTGATCTCGACGAAGTTATATTAAAGGCTGCTGTCTAAAACGGTATTGTAGTGCGACTTCGTTGTCTTTGGTGTGGTGATTGTGGTAATTCCTACGTGAGGAAAATGTGTAGGAGAGGGAGAGAAGGGGGGAGGGTAGGCAAACGGGGGAAAAATTGAAGTACTACAATATGTATGTACCTTCGGGTTCTAGCTTACCGTGGCCACCGAACCCGTTCCCGCACATGTTCCCACACCTGCTCCGGTACTGTTTCCCAGCAGTTCCTTGAAATTACAGCAGGTCGAGCACAGCCTACAGCGCTCATTGGCTGCTAGCGGGGGTATCTACTGGTGGTCCGAAAACATTTTTGGCGTAGTTTTGGAGTTTCAGGGTCCATTCATTGGTTTGCGATATGGAGCTAGATGATTGGCCCGTGCGTCACCGCCCTTTTAACTCTGCACGCTAACAACTCACTATAATCCACTGTCGCCCACTATGACAAACTGAAATACCCACTGCCGCACGCTGTATGCCGTCGAACGATTTGGTCGTTGTACATACTCGTACAGCAGACTCCATATCCTCTTGTTTGATTTGAGAAAGACGTATCGTTTAGGCAGATCCTGATCCTTCGTTCATGATCTGTCTCCCGAGGTCGTCATCAACGGCATTCTTTATTTGTTCCGCAGTTCAGCTTTCTCAACGTGCAGATCTTGGGTAGCCAGTCACCGTGCGCTGTGGCACGTATCACAACCCTATTCGAGATGACACAACAGCAGATTCCGTACCTTTGCTTCACCTGCAGTCAAATTCAACTTGGAAGCCACCTGCAAGGGAGCACATGCTCCTTTACCGGTGTCCATGTGATATATGTAGCCTTCATTGTAGAGGAATATACCGCTGTAGCGTGTTGGAGGCAGATCATAGATGGGTCCAACGCTTGACTCCTCAAACAATGGGGAGGAGTTGCAAAAGTTTGTCTAGTTAGTCTACCTACTATGTTAGACGGCACTTACAGTATCTGCCTGCCCTCTATGGTACTGTTTGATCTGACCTTGGTACTATGTACCACCGAAGAATTTCTATGATTCATCTATGCTACATAAGCAAGATCATATCTTTTTGCCTGCGTAATTCTACCTCTACCGAACTGGAATTATAATCGAAGTACAACTTCGTAGCTGTGATAAAAACTACAAGTTGTACATAAGTTATGAGGTGAGTCAACGAATAGCGCCACATTCCCCATTTCCCCATCTCCTGGATAGCGAGATATTTAGGTATCTGATACTACGCACCCCTATTATACTGTTGCATTGCTATAGTGTCGCATTGCAGTAGCTGACTACAGAAGTCATGTCATTTGTGGATGCATCTGGGATCGAGTTGGGCAGAAGAGGCTGCAGAAGATGGTTTGAGCTATTCCCATCCCCCTTGCCTTCCGTGCTCATGAGTATTAGCCGGTACGACATACCTAAGCCATGAACCAGCAAGTTCTCCAACGAGGATCAGAGTCCAAGTGTGCAGCATACTCGACCAGGAATAGTTCCAATTTTGGCAGAGTATCTTCAACTCTCCGAGCTTCCCATTTTAGGATTACTACAGTCGGAATATCTGTGGTTATTTTCTCTTCTGGTTTCATTTAACGCCAGAAATGTTTTGCTGTCAATACATACAATTTTTGAGACATTAGTATTGTCCGGTAGTTCCTCCGGGTCTTGGAGACGAATAACATGTAACCTTAACAGCGTAGGGTCTGTTGGAAGAAGGCAAATAATTTCTTTCTAGTAATCTCATACTAATACTATATAAGTAGGTATCACACTTATATGTATAGCCGTCTGCCTGGAGCAGAATGGATAATAGGGCAAAAGGGGGGAAGAGAAAGAAAAAGAGTTCTATTCCAAAAAGCCACTGGCCTGAAGACTCTATGAGTATCACGCACAGTCCTACCTGTTAACTGAACTGACAGTGACAGTATTTTGAGTCAGATACTTTATAGGACTAGTAGAGTAATGTCGGAAATGACTATAAGTAGGCACAATTCGCAAACGCGAATGAGGCATGTGACTCACAACATCGTCATTTTGTTCTACATCTAGTGCCCAGAAACATTATTCTACTTAGAACACCAATTTTACGTACTATACAAATACCTTGCCTTAATAGCTATGGTCTAATTAGACCGATTATGCTTTCTACTACTGGGTAGCTTTTTATTTACACCTACTTGCATCGGTATGCATATTGAATGGAAAAGTATGGCGGGAGGGGGAAAGGAGGGGTGGTTGAAGGTTCACGTCTCCTCAATGTCTGTTTGAGGGTCCTTAAAAGTCAAGGAGAAAAACGTTTGTGGCTCTGATGGGGAGTAGGTAAGAAAAGGAGGGGCACTTAAGAAACGTGCTTGCTCAAGTACCTCTAGCTGGAGAAAAAAAAAAAAAAATTAGGTTCCACATGCAGGTGAACAGAATTTGAACCATACAGCTACACCACAAGTTTCCAATCGTAGTGACATCCATCTACCCAGTCTTGGCGTTGCATTTTCGGGGTCTGATGCTACCACCTAACCTACCACTTTACAGTACAGATCTGTACATCTGTACGTACCTAGAGTATAAATTCTGGGCCTGTCCCTGAGAGTGCGCCACATGCCAAGACCCACTTGAGAGCAAAAGAGTTGAGCCGCTTGAGTAGCAGTGGCTGGTGATTCGGCAATTGCCGTTGCCTGGTAAACCTTGAAGACTTCGAAGTAAATAACAGAGACCCTGTAAATTATCATCTTACCTTGTTTTATCTGGGCCATCACCTAGGTATCGAATTGCACATCATATTTACGCAACCAATAATACTTAATACACATCGTACACACAAGTCAATGGTATGCACCTTACCTATTGACCTGTTTTTATTGATCTGATTCATTTCACCCGCTTCACGACACGTAGATTGTGTGCAATACTTGTTTCTACCTACTCCTTATCTGCCTTGTCAATATTGACTCTTTCCATCAATCGTGCGATTTACTTCTGCACTTACTGTCTTATCGATCTGTAACCCCTATACTCTTCTGGTTCGAATTGTGTAACGCTCTCGCCAACACAGTTTATTCTTAACGCTACCATCCAGTAAAAATGATGGATCCTCCGCAGAAAGCCCAGACCAACCTCTTTGACGTTTACTTGCGGTTGAGGCCTCCTCAGGCAGTAAACGACAATGCTGAGAAATTTCTTCTGGTCGAAGAGCCTGAAGAAGGCGTCGCGCCAACACATATCACACTCAATCCACCCAACGATCGGAGACGGGCGATTGAGAAGTTCGCCTTCACCCGCGTGTTTGAGGAAGATGCTACTCAGCTAGATATTTTCCAGGGCACCAAAGTGTTACCGCTAGTTGAGGGCGCGCTTGCTCCTCACGGCGGGGACGGTACGGATGGCTTGTTGGCCACGCTTGGGATGACAGGATCGGGAAAGGTATATTGGATTGATCGTCCCTTGGCCGCTGTGTCAGACGGGATCCTCTAACTGTTATCACAGACACATACAATGCTCGGGAGCCGCGCCCAGCGTGGTTTGACCCAACTCGCCCTTGATGTTATCTTCCGCTCAATTCAATCAAACATTGTCGACTGTGATATGACTCCCGCTCTGGAAGCGAGCATCCGGTCCTCCGACGCCTCGGAAGCAAACATATGCCCAGCTTCGGCCTTCCTTGAATCTATGTTCGGAGACGTGAGGGCTTCAAGAGCAGGATCCAGAGCAACGACACCCATGATTGTACGACCCTCCCCTCCACCCATGCGCCCCCAGTTCCCTAGCCACGTAAATCTAGACATCCCGAACAGTGTTCGACTGGTCCGGCAGGACGATGATCTGTCGCGTATCACGCTTCTCGCCACTCCTCCTAGTGAGATGAGACGGAAGAACAAGAAAATCCCCCCGACGCCAGTCGCGTCGCAGAGGCCAAAGTTGGCTGAAATCACACCTACAAAGAAGAATTACATGACTCTCACTTCCGCTGCAAAGAGTAAGGCGTCGACTAAAACATCATTCTTTGAAAAGGGCGACTACCCACCAGCACAGACTCCACGACGTCAGCTACAACGACCTTCCGCATTGCCACAGATACCGGATATAAGCGCCATACGAACCTCCTGTGATCCCTCGGCCGAGTATGCCATCGTCATATCCATGTACGAGGTTTATAACGATAGAATTTTCGACTTGCTCACGCCCCCAGTTAAACTAAACGCGACGAAGGAGTACCGCCGAAGGCCGCTTTTATTCAAGTGCACCGAGACGTCCCCCGATCGCAAAGTCGTCGCCGGCCTCCGAAAGGTAATCTGCACTACTCTCCAGGAGACACTAATGGTTCTCGAGGCCGGCCTCCACGAGAGAAGGGTCGCAGGTACCGGCAGCAATAGCGTTTCTTCTCGAAGCCACGGCTTCTTCTGTATCGAAATCAAGAAGAGACGGCGCGGCCGCACCAATGGTCCCTGGGGCACCAGCACGCTGAGTATCGTTGATTTAGCCGGCAGTGAGCGCGCGAGGGATGCTAAAACCCAGGGCGCAACGCTCGTGGAGGGCGGCAAGATTAACGAAAGCCTAATGTATCTTGGGCAATGCCTGCAGATGCAGACTGACCTCAACAACAATGCCAAGGTAAAGTAAAGCCAGAAAAAAAAAAAAGACAGAAGAGTTATGGGCTCTCTCTAGAAGCTGACTTGACTGACTTTTGTCGTCGCAAATAGCCGAACCTCAGATTATTTCGACAGTGCAAGTTGACTGAGCTCCTGTTCACTAATTCCTTCCCTTCCGCCACGCCTTCACAAGCCGCTCACCGACGGGCGCCTCAAAAAGCGGTTATGATTGTAACGGCTGATCCTTTCGGCGACTTCAACGCAACGTCTCAGATATTGCGATATAGCGCACTAGCTCGCGAGGTCACCGTGCCACGCATCCCATCTATCACATCCACTATCCTAGCCAACGGAAGCAGCGCTATGAACCAGACTCAGCAGCAGCCAGAATCAAGCCCGGTATTAGGCAGTAGCCCAATAAATTCACCCGTAGCCGCTCCTCACCGGCCTTTCTTCCATCCGTCTGGCACACATAGTCGGACCTTCTCCCCCGTCTCTGACACGGAACGGGCTACTATGGAAAACGCGGCGCTGGAGATTGCCCGAATGGCGGATATCATCGACCAGCTCAGCGCGGACCTCGCTCGCGAGTCTGAGGCCAGGATGGCTGCGGAGGCGCATCTGGAGTCGATAGAAGACCGGTTCGAAGAGCTAGAGCAAGAGATCCGCGAGGAGTGCTACGCCGAGTTCGAGCAGCGTCTAGCGATGGAGATGAACCGGTGGAAAGCCTCTCTTTCCCTCGAACAAGAGCGAGGCGAGGAGCACTGGGACCGTAAAGTAGAAGTGCTGACGCGCGGCGTCGGCGTCGTGGTCACAGCGCCCAGTGATGACGACTACGACGATCAGGTGGAGGAAGACGAGGATAAGGAGAATGTCCTGATCGAGAACCTCGAACAGGAGAATGAAAGACTGCGGAGAGAAGTGGCGGTCTTGAAGCGCGAGCTGTCGAGCAGGACTCCGAGCAGACGGGCCCCTCTTCAGGAGAGAGGTGACCTGCCCAGCTCGAAGAGCGGCGGCGGCGGCGGCGAGATCGCCAGTCTGGGCGGCAAGTTGGAACAGCTGAGAGTTAGCGGTAACGGAAGCCCCACGAAGAAGGTCCGCAAGCTTGCTACGAAGAAATGGGAGACCTTGCCGCAGGATGATGACCTATTCTGAGAACTACCTATATAATGAGCTCACAAGAGCTTTTGACTGCTTAGATTTGCTGTCTTGGCGGTAGAGTTACCTTAACGCAAACCGTATGGGATGAGTCTGCCAATTTGTTTTAGTGGGCATGAGAGTCTGAATTATGGTCACTTAATGATGTTAAAATATGGTGTTGAGGATACCCTGGGAATTGTCTCTCTCTTTCTTCTCGAGATGGTTATGGTGGTAGTTTTAAATACGCCACTTCTCTAATGAGAGGCATGTTCATTGTTGCTTTTTTAACGAGGGTATATAGATTGCACCTTGTTGTTATCCGCTTGAATTCTACTCCTATTCTCAGGTTGTGCAGGACCTCGAGTACGATTTGCCTTACGTGTCACAGTCGGCAATTAACTAATATAGATCATTATTAAAAGAGAAGTGATATTATGCTTCACAGTGATAATCCCTCCCCATTAGGGGGTAGAGTATCCTGTCTAACCTTGTCACATGGCTAACTCGAAGATCTCAGTTTAAAAATATGATTTGCTCGCAGTGCGGAAGCTACACAAGCTGCCCGGAGCTGCAGCGCCAACCTCAAAACAGTATGAAGAACCTATCAAACAGATTCTGGACGCCAACTTCGAGATTCGAACATTGGAAACTTAGAATGTAAAAGAAGTGAAAACGTTCAGTGGATTGGCACCTCCTTCCGTTGCGCCACCACCCGGGATGAGAATAGCGTTGTCTACAGAAGCAGCCGCCGTGCCATGTCTAGGGTTGGGCATATCGTCTAGCTTCACCCATTCATCACGCACCGTGTCGTAAGCCTCAGTCTGCGGGAAAACGCCACTCGGGTCGGCAGCGTTACCCTCGCCACCAAAGGTCACAATGTGATGGCCAATAGTGCCAATGGCGATCCCACCTCGAGCCGTGGGCATTTCCTTCTTCGACTTCCAACCATCGTCAGTTGCCTCGAGATCCAGCACCCAAGTCGTGTTTTTGGGGTTGTCTTGCCCGTGGTTTCGTCCTCCCACCACGTAGAATTTAGAGCCAATGACAGCGCCCCCAACGTGGTCTCGCGGCTCTGGAAGGGGCGGCAGTGTCGCCCACTGTCGCGTGCGTACGTTGAAAGCCGTGACGATGTCGACCGAGTCTTGGAGCCCGCCGGGGGCCAGATAGAGCGACCTCATACCCCCGGCTAGATACACAGTTGAATCGTACACACCGATAGCGGAAGCACCCCGCGCCTGGTCTTCAGGCATGCGAGGAAGGTCAGACCATTTATTTGTTTCGGGATCGTACACAGAGCACCACGACGTGTAATTCCATAGGGGGTTTACGTCGGAACCGGTCAAGCCGCCCAGCACATATACCTTGCCGTGGACCGTGGCCGCGTTTGCGTGTGTCATACCGAGGCTCAACGGCGCGACACTTCTCCATCGCTTGGACCTGAAGTTATATGCCGATACGTCTTTTCGAGACGGGGGTACGTCTGTAGTGTAGTTGCCTGGGACGCCTCCGATGACATATAGTTCGTCAGAAGTTGCCGCTGTCCCGTGCTCTTGGACTGCACCCGGTTCCACGTCAGCGAGATACACCCACTTACTCTCAAGTTTGTGCTCCTTTGAGTTGCCAGCAGAAAGGGGAACTGTTGCCGCTGCCGTCAGCACAAAGGCAAGTTGAGATAGAATTTCTATAGCCCTCATGGCTTCTGCGAGTGTCGTTCAAATAGTTTTAGAAGGTGAGTGAGTTGGTGCTCTGGTCTTGATGCATTTGAGCCTTGAAGAACACCATCTTGTCTTTATATATCTTGTACCTCGTATCTAAGACGGTTTCATCAACTACGTATAAATGAGCCTATAAACAACAGTACGAAACTCCGGGTTCCCGTGGAGAAACACAGAAACCGAGGCGGCACCCGTGGTGTCATCGGAGAAAGTTGTACAGAAGCCCCGTCTCCCTTTGCCTACCACTTCCAGTATGTATAGCACTTTAGCGCTACGGCAATATTACATACATTAATATGACAACGCATCAGTTGCTATTCACCTAGCCTAGTAGTTAACGATAGGTGTCCTAGTCGACAGGCTGTAAGTGGATTACGGAAATGAATGGTTCACGCTCCGAGCCACAATGCCTACGTGTAGGTCTACTAGGAGGTAGGTATCACGACCGGCCGAATCGGCCGATGTGCTGTACATAATAATACTCATGGAGCAAAGGTTACTCCACTCGAAAGTCGATCGGACTTATCTTTAGTTCGACTCTTTAGTCCGCCCGGCTCGGCCGCGCGCCTCACAGCTGCTGGTCTCGTTGAGATTAATTAATTCATCGCTTGCTGTCCTCTTAAATGCTAAGCGAGGCAACATCACATCATCACGAACTCTGTTCAACCCAACAAGGCTGGGGATACCTGGGACATTATGCCGGCATATCCATAGGTATCAAATAAATCGGAACCAGTGTACAGTATACAGAAGGGGCTGAAGAAGACGTCCGAACTACGGCAGTACCCGAGGTACTTACCTTAGTAGAGCAGTAACACCTTCCCAGAATGACCTTACCTAGAGTAGAAATGGTTAGCTAGGGACAGTACTACGTATATATATTCAATCGGCCGAACTATTTGTCTAGGTATGCTGCCAACCAGGATTTATGGAATACCTCAATGTCAACGAAAGCTCACTAATTCTAATCTAGACTACAGCAACAGAGTCTTGGGAACCAAGAAATTGACTCAGAGTAAGTACTGAGGTACTTAAATAAAACCTGATGTATCACGTGACTACGTGTCAGGCTTGAACTTAAATTAGCAGACTGCATTGGGGAAGGCAAGACGCGCCACAACGATAGAAGGTACATACGTGCTTGTATAGTACCATGCTGGTAGCACATACATGTACCTCGTGAGAGGTACTTGCCTGCATGTGTGCACATGTAATAATTGCTTTTTCCTTACTGGCAGCACTGGCCGTTCTTCCAGGTCGATATAATTTTCGTTTCTTTTTTTCCGTCATTCCATGCGTTACGACGCTGGTTTGTCTTTTTTGAGCCTTGCAGGAGTGTGACATCATCTTAGGTACTATCCTGACCAAAAGTCCACTGTCAAAGTCATTGTATCACATCCGTGTACTATAGGCAACCCTCTTGAACGGGAAGGTGTCTCACCTCCCAATTATTTAGTTTGACAGCTCACAATGCCTCCCCTAAAGAGGGCGGCGTCTAACAGTGTGACTGTGGGGAACCCCAGCAAAGTCATTCGGCACGGTCAGCGTAATGATGCCGTAACTGCGTCTAGCCAGTCTACACCGTTACACACCATTCTGCCATCTTCACTAGGGTTTTCTAGCCAACCAGATCAAGAGTTTCTTCGAGACACCAATGGAGATGTGGTTGATGGTGATGCTTCTGAGGCCCGGCCGTTGGAGTTCTACGGAACGATGGACAACAAAATCGTTGGTGTTCGATACTACAATGGCATCGTCACGCCCGGCGAGTCAATTCTATTCTATCGCGAACCTAGCAATCCTTTTGACAGCAATGCCGTTCGTGTCGACAATATTATGGGAAACCAGATCGGGCATCTTCCTCGCATCCTGGTGCAGAAGTTGGCATAGCATCAACCGAGCTCGGTTCTCCATTATTCGAAAATGCATTTTGGTTCTCTCGTTGGTTGATATTCAATGGTTTAGTATTGGTAGCTTGGCTGGTAATAGGTTTGTTTTTGGCATGGTACTGGTGATGTTTCATGTACGGCTTTTGTTTTCAATAAGGAACAACCTATCACATCTGCCGTTCCTTTTCCACCCACGAACTCCCGGATTCATATCATATACCGGTGGAGGACTGGAAAGGGCCCAGGAAAGAAAAAGTCGTTATGAATGGTTTAAGACTGGAAAATAATCGAAGGGTCCCGATGCAGCTGGAGGGGGAAAGAATATCCAGGTTCCCTCCAAAACCTGATTGGTCTTAGTAGACAAACATGTGTCCAACCATAGATGTCATCCAGTATGCTTCACGTCAAGAGTGGCCATTATGTATATTCACAAATCAGTGAGAATCCACGGCTAAGAAGGCAGCATGTTAACGAGTTGCAGCTACACGATCTCAAACATCACTTCTTGCATTTGTGCACTAAATTTGCTTCGAAAGAAGAGGCAGCTGATGGCACGCCGAGATACTACCAATAGAACTTTTAGCAGATATGCATGACTTCCAGTTTCTTAGTTTTGGCAACGACACACGAAGAATTGTACCTCACGTGACTTCATAAGACCGCGGCACTACATCTCAAGTACAAGCTTCGAAGCCCGCTACGACAACTAATTCGTCAGCCAATAAATCTGCGGAAGAAGCGGCAGACAAGATACAGTATTTCCTTAGGACTCGCTACATTCGCACACGACCGGACATGGAAGCTAAGGAATATGGACGCTTTTTACTTCATTGGTTAATGTAGATATGTCACGTAGAATATATATCGTTAATTCCACGCGGGATTAGCGACGTCGTTTTTTCTGTGACAAGATATATGGTTGCTTTTTTCCTTTAGTTACACAGTCACTTTTTACCTCAACCAATGGTTCATATAAGCATTGTAGTTTCATATTGTAGACAGAACAAAGTATTCGAGGCTTGACCCTGTCGCGGGGTGCCTTAAGCCTAGTTTTGCTATTATACCTTTATTGACTGCAGGTGTTGTATGCGTGCAGCTAACTGGTCTAGTCGTGAGCATGGAAGCCAATGATCCGCAGCCAACAGTGCTATAGATGAACACACATTGCTTCTCGTGATTTCTGCCTGCATCTTTTCTTCGGTTCCTTCACCTATCCGACATCTTGCATGTGGTCAAGAATGAATTCAATGCTGCAAACGGACTTCAAGCTCTCTGATATCGAGGTATCTGACGCACAGGACATTGGACGTCATGTCGAAGTACCCGCTAATCAAAATGGTCCACTATACCGGACAATGTTTCCTCAGTTCGACACATTCACAGAAGCACAAATAGAGCAAATAACTCGCTGGTATATCGAGATGTTAGAAGATGCCTTCCAAGCCCGGGAGGAAAATTTTTTCAAGGCATGTTCCGTTGATGGGACTCCAGTCGGTTTTTGCGCTCGGACTGTTATGAGGCAGAACCATGACGAGCAACAAGCGGGTGAACCAAGAAAGAGAGAAAGGACTCGGAAAGCATCCTAGTTGCCAGATACACTTGATGTAAATAGGTAGGTTGCTCTATCAAAGGATCTAGAAGCAGAACGCTGTCGGGTTTTAAAAGATCTTGATAATATATGCCGTAAGTTAAGTTACGTTATCCTATTATACCTGCTTGCTATTACTAATAGGTTCTCCATTTAGGACCAGCATTTATGGCGGTACATCCGAAGTATCAACGGCAAGGGATAGGTTTAATGATAATGCAGCGCATTTGTGAAGAAACGGATCAGCAAGGAAGATGTGCATATGTGCTCGCAGCGCCGGAGGGGGTCCCGCTCTATTCAAAGTTTGGTTTCGAGATTGTAGGTCGTGTTGAGACGGCTCATGGTGCAATCACAAGCATGTTTCGGCCGTCTCGGCCTCCTTGTTAATCTCGGATTGGCCAGAGCCATGGCGTATTAGTACTTGTTAAGATCAACTCCAACATAGTCGTCTGAAGCCTCTAGAGGAGGTTTCACTGGCCTGCTCGAGCCCTGCGAAGAGTTCAAAGTCAGTCATTATGACAATAGACGCCAAAATACGTTATGTAGTGTTGATACAGGTCGCCCATCCCGTTGTAGTCCATTTCATGGTAATTACCTGCATAATCCACACCTGTTCTTATATCTCGACACTGCTATCGTTCTCGTCAACTCTTCGTAGCCAAAATACCTTGTGATTGTCCCAGGATTTGTGGTACTACGGAAATTTTCCTTAATTGCTAATTTGCTTGTCCAAGATACAGATCGGACTTAGCGCTTTGCCAATAGAAGCATTGAGTACGGTCAGATGATTTATTAGAAGAGAGAATGAGCGCTGGATAGAAGAACGTAAGAATACCTCAGGGTGGTACGCGAGTCGAAGAGGGAGTATAAGCGCAAGGTCTTGGTAGAAGCGAAAGACTGCCCGGAGCTGTACCAAATTATCGCGTGCCATAAGCTAGGCACTACTCTTAAGTCCCCTCCCCTCGTAGTAGAGAGACAAGATATAGTAGATACCTTGGAAAAGATGGAAGCACTCGAGGAACATTCTCAAGCGCTATACATAATGCGGTAGAGGACGACCTAGATGGCGATCCTCTGATAGGTGTTGTGATTGTGCGACAGCTACTACGAAAGTGTCGGGAAGGCACATCCATATTAGGCTACGACCTTGAACCACTTCCATTTTCGTCGTGCACACTGGTCTTGTACGTCACTTTTAATTGAACATATCTCAATGGCTTTTGCTGAATAGATGCCTGCTCCTACAGCAGGTAGTAGTGACAATGGAAATTTCCCTGGGGTACCTGAAATGCTAGTATGTTTGTATTTGGTAAACTACATTCCAACGCCTTGCAGAGACAAAACACAGCAGCTTTGTAGGTGCATTACCTTAGTATTCGAGGTAATCGGCTTAACACGCAATGCCTACAAAACATGACTTGGTGCCCTACTTCCTTTACTCTCTCCCTTTTTCTTTGGATATCGGTTGTGTATTTTGGCTGCTTGTGTAGCCTGCTTGTGTAGCTGTACTTATGGAGACAGACTTGAATACTCACCGACTCTAGTCACTTAGTGCTGACCGGTATCCAAGTGAGTAATGCCGTGTTTGCTATGTACCTAGCTACTATGAGGTATGTAGTGAACATACATATCTAATACCCCAACCCCAAGTCCTTCCAAGAAATAAGAAGGCGAATCATTACTCAGGACCAATCCTAGGTGACATATAAATGCCTGTTCACTTGCCTGCCTCTTCTGCGCCCGTTTTAATAGAAACTACGAGGCTTTCTCTATCTCGTAACTCTGGACTTTCTCTAATCGTGGTAATGATCAAAAAGCAAACAACAGGTTCTACAGGTAGGATTTCTAATACTTCTACCCGTTGGAAAATTGAAACAGACTGATAAGGTTGTTGAAAACATTCCATCAAACAAACACTGGCAAGTTGTTTCCAGTGTGCTACTTGAGTACCTTACCTATCCCATTATCCGTTTACTGTGTGGGTGACAGTGTTATGTTTCTCCACAAACACCTTTGAATAATACATAGTATTCAAAAGAGTAGTATGTAGATACCGGGGTTATGCTAACTCCGCGTTACATGATGCGTGCACCCCGTAAGAACCTTGTTCGCATTCGTAGTAGAATCGACATCAAGAGTTTTGTTGTCGGCGGGGGTCAATTGAATCGAGTACCTGATATCGCTCGAGTCAATAGCCCATCTTTTTAACCTCACTTCATCTAGTTAGCCTATGTCAGGCTATCCTTTTCTGATATCGAGTCCTCTGCTGTTTAGTCTGCATGCGAAGATAACCACAGTCGAGGGGAAAGCCGGTAAGGCTGAATAATGAATGGACAATGGTCGCCCGAACGGTGCCTTACAACTCGTTAAAGAAAGGGATTCTCCGCCAAATACATCAGCCTCTTCCACTTAGTCAGCGCGAATCCCAGCAGCTTCTCCAGTCAATCACAACTTCGTTTCGCAAGAACCTCGATCGAGAACATCCATGGCAAGCGTCAGGAACGTCCACCGAGACCCGATCACCTGAGGCTTCAGCACAATCCGCGACTCGTCACCATGTGACCGAGCAACATTTGCATACCATCCTCTCGAACCCTCTCTTCTCTCGCCCGCGAAATGTCGACTTTGACATATCGACACCCAGCAGCCTTATCCAGAAACACTTTGATGTCTTCAATTCAGCCGTATCGAAAGGTCTCATGACCCCACGCCGCGCCACCGGCTTTCTAGCTACAGTCCGGTCGGAAATTCTAGCCAAGTCGCCTGAAAACATTGGTGAGCGAATAGGTGCGTCAGGTGCTGGGCTCCAGGTTCTACGATGGCTTCGTTCATCGGGGTTCGGGAATAGCTTCGAGTTTCTCTACGAGCCGGCGCTGGTCAAGCTTCTCGTCTATTTCTTGTATGCCGAAGGCTTGCAAGAGGTTGCCTGGGACTGGCTGGCACGGCTGGCTGCCCAGGGTGCCCAACCAGACATGAAGAATTCCGCTCGGGTCATATCCCGCCTTCTAAGTGCCATTGCCAACGAAAGTAGCGGGTTGACCGACAACAACCAAGCCAGTCTGGATGGGGCTTATACCGCACTTGCGAGGGCCAACGATATGTTCCCACACGAGGGCGAAGCCGCTGCCAACGCTCTAAAGTTCGCATGGTCTGAGCTTTCATGGACATCAACGGTCAAGGTTTTGGAACACCCAAAACCAACTACGACGCTATTCGATGATTTCATCGATATTGGCCGGCCATTCTGCCTTTCACTCCACTCGGCACATCTCCACCTGCACCACCCGACCACGCCCACAGTCTCGCCTGCAATCGAATACTTACGCCATAAGTCATTATCCCCCGATATCTCTTCGATGGGGCCGCGGACACAACAGCACATCTTGTGTTTAGTCCTTGATGCAGTTAATCGGATCGGTGATAGTGAAAGAACGGGTTGGTTATTACGCCTGAAAAGCAATCTCTTAGAGCAATTAAATCTCGGGTTTCTCGATGCCGATCACCAGATTCGAAAGACCTTGATGCGTTAAGACTCATTTTTCGGCGTTCCGGTATGGCATAAGTTTACTCGAGCATTGATATGGAGCTGGCGTTCGGATCCGAGGGGCGGGTTCCCGGGCACTTGTATGTATGTGTAGGTTCTGCAATTAAAGGCACAACATTTGAATATGGTGGTTTGAATTGTAGATAGGTACTTAAGCATCATGAATATAACATACGTCACTCTTCAATGCACCGGGTTCCGACAAATGCAAAAGACATGGAACAGGAGCAATGCTATATGCATGCAAATTACTTGCAACCAACTTTATTACTACTGTAAAAGCAAGGTCAGGTTATATACACAATGTTTCTTATAGTATTGTCATTTCAAATAGTCCAACAACGCCCATACAGCACCCTCCACCCCCAAACGCGCTTAGTAGTAGATAAGTCATACCTCATCAAACATGATCCTTTCCCCCGAAATCAGGGGAAGGTGGCCGGTCGTCTCTTTCACAAGGTAAATGCTCACTTCTCATCATTCCTCCATACCATTCACAACACGCAGCGCCCTTCTAGGGCCAAGGACAACACTGAAGAAATTCGGTTCGCGACCATCGAGGAGTGGCTCAGCCGAGGCGCCGCTCCTCGTGCTCCGCGTAGCATCGCTTTTAGACCTATCGATACCGCTCGCACCCATCCCGACATCGCCGGGATAGTTATCATAACCGCTGCCGCCGCCGCCGCCGAAACCCCATGGATTCCTGTCCTCGCTCGGACGGGGCCGTCCAGCACTTCCGGATGTTCTGTTGTTGCCGCTGCCTGTAGCTGTGGTACCGGTGGTAGACCCGGGGCTCGGCTCATCGCTACTGGACATGAAGGTGAATCTTGGTTCGCCGGGCTGTAGATGTTGCTGTTGATGTCCTACCCAGGCGAATTGCTCTCTATCTCTATCGCTATCCCCGCCTCCACCTCCACCACCGCCACTGCTCGAACCGCGCGTTGCGGGATTCTTGCGCAGCTTCTCGCCGAGGACCCCCGCTCCTGTCTTGCTTAAACCTTGACCATTGTCCTGGTTGTAGTCGTATTCGTCTTCACCGTAGCGGTATTCGTTCGCAACGGCCATGTGCCGCTTATAAGCGCGGACTTGACGACGCCATAGCCATGCGCAGAAGCCGAGGTACAGGGCCAAAAGACCCGCGAGACCGGCAATCACGCCGGCGGCTATGGTGCCGGCCCGACGGGAGTCGTCGCTGCTGCCACCATCAGGCATGCCTCCCGGTCCGCCCGTTACGGTCGCGGTAGGCCCCGACGATCCGGGAGCCGTGACGGTGAAAACAGGAGGTACGCCCGTCTTGAACGGACCACCGGTCGCGGGACCCGAGGCAGGTTGCGTCGCTGTGGCACCGCCCTCGGACGAACCGCCGATCACGGATTGCACGACGTCTGGGACCAGGTATCCATAGCTTCCCGCGAGGACGGTGTTGTCGGCGTTGGCGTCGGCCGGGTGATCAGCCGCGTCGAAAGAGGACTTCCACGACAGTTTCGACGCGTCGAAGGCGTATATGCCCGGGTTCTCGCACCGCTTCTCATCGCCGATGTAGCCGCCCACGACGACGATCTGCCCGTCCCGCGCGGCGCAGGAGTGTCCGGCGCGAGCGGCTGGTTCGTTATTGTCCGATGACGTCGTGTCCACTTTAATCCACGTGAACGACGGGATCGTCAGGATCCAGACGTCGGTGTACTGCGTCTGTTTCCCCACCGGTAGCAGGTTCTGCCCGCCGTACATGTATATGTTGAACGAGCTCGCGTCTGGCGCCGAGAAGACGACGGCGCACGGGTTCACGCGGACCTGGGGTTTCTCGTCACCCGACGTCTCTTGGTGGTACCACTGGCTGCTCGCGATGTCGTAGACGTCGATCGTGGTCATGGAGGCGAAGGCGTCTGTCGTGTCGTGGTCGCTGACGACGCCGCCTCCGAGACCCAGCAGGATCCCACCTGGACCCCAGCCAGGCACATATACGAGAACGCCGTCTGCACGTTCCGTAAATCCGTCCTGGTTTTGAGACCCGGCCCATGTGATGTTGCGATAGACGCCGCCTTCCGGCGCACCCGAGTTATGGAGTGAATCTATTTGCACGTTCGAGTACCCGGGATGGGTAAACTCGAGGAGACTCTTCAGGTACACACGAGGGATCTGGTTTGACCATCCGGGCGTCGTCGCCCAGTCCAAGTGGCCTCCAAAGTACCAACTTAGACCCAGCTCCGGCACAGACACACCAGCTCCTTCTGCAGCACGCTGAACTGGCGCGCCTCCGGCATCGGAAAATTCACCAGAGGATGTTTTGGGGTTTGTGAACTCGGTCCAGGTGGACGATGCTATGTCATACTGCCATGTCGAAACCGGCAAGGGGCTTGTTGACAGATCGAATTCACCTCCGTATAAGTACAAGCGGTCGAGGTCATTCCAGAGATACCCCAGTGACACAGCCGGTGGTCCTGAGGGCTTAGGCATCCCTTTCACGGCCGGAGAGCTGATATCCCATGACTTCGTCAAGTCTATGGTGATGAAGTTGTTATCTGTACAACATCAGTGTCACTTCTCTACAATGGAGCAAGGGCATGACATACTCCATGTATTGTCTTCCTGATTGGCGTCGGTCGTTGACCGACCACCGTAGTAGTATAGGGTGCCATTCACCACAGCGCCTGTTATTGTTAGTACATACGGCTAAATTACAGTTGATGCTCTGGAAATACTAACTTTGCGCAGCCCATCTTTTACATACGTCCGTCGGGCTATCATCACGAGTTTCGAGTCCAGATTTGACTATGGGTTCCCTGATTACCCCTGCATCTGCACCATTAACTTCCACCTTTCGATGTCCGTTGTTATATCTTATAGCAGGGAGGAAAACCGCGATCAGTAATGCGATCAGAGTCAACCTGTGTATTCCTGACATGGCGCGAGGAGGGGTAGTCGCAGTGGATTTGATCTTTGGTCGCTTTACCGAAGCTAATCTCGACAGCCACTGAGGTTTTTCGCTAGTCGAATTTTCTCCGATCGAGTCTTTGCGCTCGTATTGTGGGAATATCGGATCCGAGGGCGGTCTCTTCGTTGAAGCCTGACTTAATCTTTCTTCTTTCCGGCTTTGTGCGGCATCAGAAGGCTGAATATGCTCCTCATCATCCTCCAGTCCAACCTCTCGGAACACTGATCTCCTTCCTTTCCGTATCTTGCTAGTCCGAGGCAACCCAGAAAGCCTTGAACCCTCTTCTAATCTGTCGGCAGTGACTAAGGAGTTAAAACGAGGACGTTCACGGCTGGGACGTTGGTCGCCGGGCTCTGACTTGCTATGCTGAGATCGAGTAGAGGTCATAACGATATGTTACCGTGAGTAATACGGCCAAATTGTTGTCAATCATGGAAACAATGGTTTATTTCATGCTGTGGAACGCGTTGAAGTTATTGGGAAAGGGGCACAGAAGCTTTCGGTGATATGAGGTCACAAGCGACTTTTAAGGGGAACCTGGTCTATACCGGGGTATTCTTGGCGGGATCACTAAGTATGCAATAACGGTATTAACAGCCGTCGCCACATGTTTATAGCAGGGTGGTCAAGATGAGTGCCAATGACTGAAACCATGGTCAGACTACGATAGGCCACGGAAGACTGGCTGTGGCTATGGCCGTTGCTCTGCTCAACACACTACATCATCATGCTATCTAAAGTAACAATGCAATTATGTACTAGGTATCGGGATATTACAGGGAGGAGAGACCCAATTCCGCATCAACATTTGGTACTACCCTTTTCAGGCTGGCGAATCGACAAGTTTAATAAACGAAGCTGGAGACAGACTGGGGAGATGGATGAAGGCCTCTTGCCTACTGGTGGGCTCGTAGAAGCTCCTTTTACTCTTCAAAGTCGTTCATTGCCAGTTTTGGAACGCTAGCTTGGTACGCGGCAAGCTTATTGGTTCACTCTAAAGCAGGGTCCTTGCGAGAATGACGACACGACTTCGCCAATCTGGTTTCATGAGAGGTCGAGACCCTCCCTGTTCTGTAAGAACTCAGTACGTGTACAGAGCAGAATACGTACATCTGTACATGGGTAATAATCATGTACAAACGGAACGGTAGCTCCAGACCAATCTGCAGATATGCAGTGCATCGACGGTGTAACCTACGTACTGTACCGTCGGTACTCGTAAAGTTGGCAGGAACCTTGAATGTAAGAGGATCAAGCACAGCCACATAACTCAACAAGCCACAGCAACGACGCCACCGTTAGTCTACGTTGGTCTACGTTGGTCAAGGTACTGTAGGTACCTCCTATTAAGTGAAAGAGCGCAACGGTTTGAGCAGTCTGGATAGAGCTGATGGGCGACCAACACACTGACCAGTATTTTCAAATTAGAAACTTCAAGGTCAATAAAGCGTTTCATTTCATCAACCACAGGTAATATCATCTAACATAGAAGCGGGAAAATATGTCCTAAGCGTCAAGAGGTCGATATGGCCTCACACCTTGTATCAATATAGTCTAAGGTCAAGTGATACTAGCAAACTTGATGTTTGGCCTTCCCATTTGTTACAAACTCCGCCATATTTGCCTTGCAAGTCCGACGATAATTATCTAAAGTCTCCTCGCTATACCAAGCAACATGCGGCGTCATCACCAGGTTGAGGTCTGCCATCTCAGGGGCGAGCAAAACACTGGTTCCCGGCTCAGCCGGCTCCTGCGCAAAGACATCCGTACCCGCCCCGGCAATCTTGCCTTCCTTCAGGGCAGAGACAAGCGCCCTCTCGTCTACGATGCCGCCGCGGGAGACGTTGATGATTAGCGCATGGGGCTTCATCTGACTAAACTCGGTCTCGGAAATGAGGTTAAGAGTTTCGGGCGACCGCGGGAGACATATCATGAGGACCGAACATTCACGAATTACCGTCTCGAACGGGACCCGGCCGGACTCCGGCGCCGGCGTCGCACCCTTACGACCCGCGATGACTGTCCTCATGCCCAGCGTCTTCGCCCGCTCCTCGATGGTCCGGCCAACGCCGCCGTAGCCGATGATGCCGACAAGCTCGTCCCCCATCGTCATCGGCGGCTTGCCTGCGGCCCCGTCCATAGTCTTGTGTTGCGAGCGCTTGGTGGCCCATTCACCGGAGCGCACGAGTGAATGCGTTAACAGGACCGAGCGCCGTGTAGCGAAGTAAAGCGCGAGCGCGTGCTCCGTAACGGTTGTCTGGTTGCAGTTCGGTGTGTTGCCCACGACTATTCCCCGCGCTCGGCAGGCTGCTAAGTCTATGGGATCTGTGCCAGATGCAATGACGGAAATCACTACCCAAATTTGAAAATTAGTCTGTGGCAGCGCGTGGTAACCTTTGCATTGAGCCGTCCGAAGCAGGGATGGGGATGGACTAGAGAAAACATATGCATATCCTACTCTTTAGGCGCGGTGTGACCTCTGGGCTCAGGATTTCCGCTGTTATATGTGCTATTGTAGAAATCACGATGTCCGCATCTCGAATCCGCTCCGCCACCTGATCCGGTCGCGTGTTCTTGTATTCCCGGAACTCGCAGGTATGAGGCGCCGGCAGGTCAAAGCCCTCCTCCCAAGGACAGAAGAATGTCTCTATTGCGACAACCACCCAATGAGTCTGTGATTGAGTCATTCTGATGAGGTACGCTAGATTAATCGTCTTAAATCAGGATTCGCGAATCTGTACGCAAGGAATACTAATAATATTCTGGCTCTGCTTATTTTGTGATAATTACATGGCGGCCCAACAAATTTTCTATTTAACCCGGGCCGGGAATAGACCTGTCATCGGAGGGCGCAACATCGGCTGCCCCCGAGAGATAAACGTCAGCTTCGAAGTTCTCCACAGAGTCGATCATGTGCGCCCTTGCACTCCTCCGGCTATAAGATAGATCAGTAAACAAAAAGAAAGGAAAAAGAAGGGTCTGGCCGGGGATTGAACCCGGGACCTCTCGCATATTTGTACTCAGGGTTAGAAATGTCCCTAAGCGAGAATCATACCACTAGACCACCAGACCATTGTATAATATCTGCTCTACTCTCAGATCCAAGGTGGATGCCAAGAGAGCAGCGACCGACAACGACAGGACTCGAACCTGTGACCCCGAAGGGATATGATTTCTAGTCATACGCTTTAACCACTCAGCCACGTTGCCCGTTTGATTTTCTGATAGTCTCGAGCTGCGCTGGGACGGTTTATGGCAAGCTTACGGGGCGGTGGGCGCTGAGTGGGCAATTGTTTGCTGGCCCAGCCTGCTAGGTACCTACCTTAGCGCATACTAGTTCAGGACTAGACGGGGTTAGGTTTGTGGACTTTTTGCGTGGAAACATAATTCTATTGTGTGTGGGCTCTAGCTAGGTTTGGACCTAAACAGCGGTCTAAGTGACACACACCAAGGCATATAGTAGGAGTATCTACATCAAAAAGGCAACAAGAGCAAAGATTAAAAAGAAAGCGAGAACATGTTTCTGCCTATGACGTTAACAACACTGCAGTCTAATAATAAGTTAAGACTAGTAACAACAATGAGAAAAAAAAAGGAGGGTTGCTACTCCTAGTAGACTAGGAAGCATCAGGAATTGAGCCCGATGCGGGGGTCGAACCTGTAGGTTGGATGTTAGAATTTGAGATATTACTGAATCGAATCGGATTCACAACTTACCCGCAACCTTGAGATTAAGAGTCTCACGCTCTACCGATTGAGCTAACCGGGCAAGTTTTGCTGATTGTTGGGACGTCGGTCTCTTTTCCCTGCTTTTGTTTAGCGGCCCCAGGAGGGAAGGCTATCTTAGATAGTAGACTAGACGCGTCGTCTATGTGGATCCCCTTGATGCTCGAGGGAGCAAGAAAACATCCAAGCTTCTTTTTTTTATGGACATACGTAAAAGGTATGAGATGGCCGGTTGTCCTTACGCTCTGTGTATTTTCTAAAAGACGTTGGTAAGAAGACGAAACACCAAGTGTAGGCCGGGAGACCACCGAAGGTTATGCTTCTTAGCAGCGAAGTCTGTTCCAATTACGAGTATCCTAAGGGCGCCTAGACTTCCAAGAGTCTGCCGTGCCGTCGGCTTTTAATAAGTGGATTAGGGACCAAGGGAAGCAAGGATAAGTGGTAATCACGGAACAGCTCACGAGAGATGATGTAAAGGAGTTCTAGTTGAAGACGAGCCTGTTCATTGCTGTCTACCTTTGTACCTAGGCATGCATGGGGGCGCAAGGTTTTCAATAACTCGTTGAGTTATTCATAGCTTGCCACGACATCCGGTTAAACAGTTCCTACTTTTGGTGTTCAGCATGGCTGACCGTCCCGTTCTTATGGACATCCAGCTTGATTGTGATATCATGCTCGTCAGCGTCTACCACGCGATCGCCAAAAGCCGCCGCAATTTCTTCGAGACTCTTTTGTTTAGTTTCCCTGAGAATAATCAGTCAGTGTGTGAAAGCCCCCGTCGGGTGAAGGAAGAGGAAGGTATTACGGGAAGTATAGATAGATGAGGACGAAATAGACGGCGCAGACACTGATGAAAACGTAATAGTAGTTCTCTTGGATATTGGCGAATGCGGTTGGGCCTGCCTGAGTCACTGACAAGACGTCAGTATAACCTCGAGGTAATGAGGGGAGGTCAGGAAGTCAGTTCTTACAGGCTACATTGACTATGTAGTGTGCGGCCGCCGAAACTCCTACGATCTTGCTACGAATCGCAATGGGGAGAATCTCTGATCCGTATAGCCAGGTTGTGCTGTTAATGAGGGCATCTAGATTAGGAGTGTGTTAGTCCTGCAGAGAGATTAGACTACTATTACTGGGAGATTTACAATAGCATACGACGAAGAGGTAGATGCCGAGAACAGCAAAGCCTTTGCCTACTCGATTATCAGTATGTTGGAAGACTCTTTGAAGCACAGCTGAGTATATCTCCGTGAAAATCACACAGCCAACTCCGGCGAGCAACATTCTATGGGTATTTTTTCATTAGCTCAAAGGCTCGTGATCGCACTGTTGTTGTCATGACCTACTTGCGGCGACCCCATCTATCAGGCAGGTATAGCACGGATATCACGTTGGATACGAAGGCACACGTTCCCCAGGCCGCGGCTAAGGCCAGGATAGTCCTTGCGTCCATGCCCAAAGACTTGTACGTGGAAGCTGCTTGTGGTCAGCAAGGATTGCGACGATGCATTCACCTGAAACTCACTTTGGTAATACTAAGCAACACCAAGATTGTTAACCTGTTTATTCAAGTTCATCAAATTGATGTCCTTCTCACCTGAATAACGTTGATACCAGTGACGCTAGTCAGCACTTGCACCGAGACCGATCTACCCCAAAGTCAGCGTTTTGTCCGTTCACCAAATCGGTTGCTGAAGGACTTACACAAGAACACGCCGACGATATAGCCTGAAGATCTCGCTATACGAAGGGATCTCTCTGTTCCTCTCATACTCAATCTGGGCCTTCATCATTGCGAACTCTTCTTCAAGTTCGTGAGGCGACATGCCATCCGCAGTCTTCACAAACTCCTTCCGCGCCTCATCAATCTTCCCCCTCTGAATCAACTGACGAGGGCTGTGGGGCATGTACGTAGCTAAGCAGAAGAAAAGGATAATACCCCAGGGAGCCTGCAGGGCGAGAGGTAGGCGCCACTGCACGGCACCGTACGGCGCAAAGCTCCCGGCGAAGCCGATCCAGTTCGCCGTCATCGTCCCCAACGATATGCCGACGCCGCCCAGGCCGCCAATTAGTCCGCGGCTCTGTGGCGGACTGATTTCGGAGAGATATATAGGTACGGTACCGCTCAGCGCTCTAGCATTGGCGTGTCTCATAATCAGTCATGGGAAATCGCCCGCTTAGTTCAAATGTGCGTGTAAGTAAATACTCACCCTACTGCGATCCCAGCTAAGACACGTCCCGCGAGTAACATCCCCACGTTGATAGCAGCTGTTTGGATAACCACTCCGACGGTGACTATGACACAAGCAAGTTGCATAAATCTCTTTCGACCGAGCTTGTCTCCTACCATGATTTGTAAGATGGAGCCGATGGCCTCACCGGCTATATAGACGGCCACAACCTTCCATTCAGTTTAGTCAGAATCGACCATTGCATTGCGTGAGAGCTGGCTATTAAGCTAGGTAGGTAGGGGCAACTCACTGCGCCAGTAATGCCCTTGGACGGTTGATTCATGTAATCGATCCAACTCTGATGCGCGATTGCTGGGGGCTTTGGTCAATATTGCTTATCAAGTAGACGCAATCTCATAAGTTAAGTAAAGAGCCGGTTATTCTCTTACTTGTCGTTATGATTCCTGTATCGAACCCCTGCTCATCCAAAATATTAGAAGATCGGAGGAGAATATCTTGCGGGCACAGTCGAACTTGCAAATAGGAATGTGCCCATCGAAGCAGATAGGGCTATGCCCAGAGTATATAAACTCGGACGCATGGCGATTATAAATAATCCCTCTAATTTGAGATATTATACGATGCTTACAACAACAAACCAGCCGAAGCAAATCATCAAGAAATCAGTTTAGTATTTCAAGTGCGCGGGCAAAGCGATGTTTATTAAGCTACGCAGGCTTCCCACTTAAATTATTTATATATTTCTTCCATTAATATGTAACTACGTAGTTAGAGTCTTGGATAAATGCACTCGAACCCCAACTGACCTTGTACTAGGGTAGCTTGGCTTTGCTACACGTATAGAATGTTTCAATTTTGATGGGGAGGCAAGGTTACACTCCTGATTTGCCGCATGTGGGTATTCCTCATATTAAAAGATCGGAGTTACATATCCTGGCCGCTAACTGGCCGGCTTCAGCAGGTGCGGCGGGTTCTACTTACTTACATACATAGCGAAGGGAAAAGCGTGGTCATCCTTGTTAATTGGAAGATAGTTCAGGGTAGGTATTCGGGGTCTATGCATGTATGTATAAAGATACTGGAGATCTTCCCCGGATCTCTAGACATGCATATTCGCGTACATTTCCCCAGTTCACCCGGCCGACCCCCCACGAAACCCCCGCATTAGCGGCTGAGAGCAACGACGGATCACTGAGGTAATGACGATCAGGCCGTACATGGTATAAGTGGTAATCGTAAAGTAGATAACCTCGGGCACCGAAACGTGGGGGAACTTTGTTTAACAAAACATGTAGCATCTAGGGCTAGGCTTTCTACACCGGGTAGGGTATTACCTAGCCTAGTCATAGTCCATGTACACAGGCAAAGCTATCCAAAACGTTGATATAAGCTGTAGAAGGTTATTTTTAGGAGCGAATAGCTTATGAGTCGATTCCTGCCTTCAATTTGGAGATACTATAATGCCTTAAGAAATCCGTAGACATGCTAGGGCTACTCTGTGACCAGCTGGGTACTTGAAATGCTTTTGACAGGACTATCATATCGGCGCCTACAGAATACGGCATTTTTATTGGCTGAAGTCCAGAAACTCGAAGAATAAGTAGCCTCGCGTTGAGACCAGGTTCAGACAAAGCACAGATATACTCTATTTATTCGAAGACGACATCAATATTCGTAAATAACTAGTCACACTGGGTGATATATCCCCTTCCAAAGGTACCATAGAAGCTCAACTAAATAGGAACCTAAATTTATTCCCCAGACATGCTCAATGTCAACTCTGACCAGCGACCTCCCCCCCCCTCTATCGGTCCACAAACATATTCGCCCTTATCGTTGAGGTAGAACTTCTGCGCCGCGTCCGGGTTGACGAGGTGACTGACACATAGATGATCCGCCGCCTTGGGCTTCCCGTCAGTTATCGGCTTGCACTTCACGTTGCTCCCCTTCCACTTGGCGCACTGGGAGAATTCAGTTCGCTTGATGCAGCCGCAGTGATATATGACTCTGTCCCAGTGGCACATGTTGGACGAGGAGAGGATATCTGACTTTTTCTTGGCTATGGGCACCCGGAGTTGGTGTTGATTGTTCGTTTGTAAGGGGCTAGATGTTGACTATGGAACAGTAGGTCTTACGTACGGCTGTGATGAGGTGTGGGATCACTGTTGTGAGCGGGTTTGTATATATGGATGTGCAGCAAGTGCTCAACGATGTGTAGCTGGCGAGTGGGGATCTAAAATAAACATATAACAATTAAAGCATCCAATGACTAGATCGTGTTCATGTACGCAAAACCGTTGTTCACCTAATGCTGACCCTCTGGGACGCTGAATCGACCTAGGATGGAAATGGCACAAGTCTTCATGATAATCGCAGGTTCATGGCGGACAGTCAAGGGCCGCAGTTAAATGGAAAACTCATCAGAGTGGCTGAGCAAAAAGATTGTTGGTTGTTGACTTGGAGCTTTGAAGGAATCCTATTCGTAGCTCGTCGTCCCGTCTCCACCCTATCCCGGTGGTTTGGGTTGACAACAAAACTAGTCGGCGGGTAATTCGCCCGGCGCACTTGCAACGAACTATACGTTCTAAAAATTCAAGAGAATCTTCATCTAGCCCTATCAGAATACAGATCTCGTAGAATTTGCCAGATCTGGTGCTGCATAAAGGCCGGTTATGAGTAGTTGAGACTTGCGCATCCATTGGGTTGACAGTGCTTGACAATCTTCGTAGCTACATAGTCTGAAACTTGAACTCTCATAATTTTTCTTCAATGGTATTTCATGGGAATAATAAAGTATAAATCGGGACTCTCATTTCCTCTCTTAAAGGTCCCAATACCCTCTTATATCGATCGTCAACTTTTGAATATCAACGAACAAACCCCCCCATAATTATCCATCTTAAGGCTTGACGGCGGTCTCGCACATCTCAAGCTCTCCAAAGTATTTCTTGTGCAATGGCACCTCCGCAAATGCCTGGGCATAAGCGACAAGGTTAGGAAGCTCCTTCCGCATCTGAGCATCGATCAAGTACTTGAAGCCATAGTAAAACAGGGCGACAACCATGATGTCGGCCAGGGTGTAGCTGTTGCCGACCAGGTACTTCTTGCCACCCTCCAGAGCCTTTTCTAGGTACTTGATATCTCGCACGAAGGCATTGAGGCCCTCGTTGTAGCGATTTTCCTCGTAGGGGATGACTTTCACTAGGCGGTGGCGATGGGGAACATATCAGCGACTTGAATCATTCTGATATCCTAGCCACACGAAGAAAAAAGGGGGCAGGAAAACAATGATCGAACTTACCACCAAGCATCAGAAGCGGGGCGCTGAGGTTCTTTATAAGCTCAGCTTCGGCAAAATATGACCATTGTGTGATGAGAGCCTGCGTCTTAAGATCTGTGGAACGTCAAAAATCAGCACATGTATTAGCAATTTTCGCATTAAGAGCAGGAGTATATACCCTTGCCAAGGAGTCGATCGGCGTGGGGACCAGACTGGGCAATGTATCGAGCAATGGCGGCACTCTCGACCAGAAGGAAGCCGTCATCACCCTCAAAGCCCGGGACCTGGCCGAGTGGGAACTTAGCAAGGAACTCTGGCGTCTTGTTGGTTACAGCCCTATCGTATGGCGCATCTTCTAGCACTAAGCCGTTCATCTCGGCAAGAACCTTCATCTATGCGACGCCTCAGTTAATATGTACTATATCCCTAGGACGAGAAGGGGGGGAACTTACCCGCGCAACACGGGGGTTGGGCGCATACGAGTAAACCTTTCCAAAGACGGCCATTTTGCTAGTAAACTTCTGTAGTCGTACACGCTGCTGGTGTGAGGAGTGTTGGGCTGAAGGAGTTGGTTGCTATGTTGCAAGAGTTGGTGGATATGTCGTGATTAGGGGAGTGATAAGGATGATGAACAACAAAAGGCAAGAAGCAGATCGGGGAGAGACAACCGCGTTTTAAGTGCCGTGCCTTGCCAGCACTGGCGAACGACAACGACTCGAATTTGTCAGCCATTCACTTGATGCTCTGTTCATGAATCCTAAAACTCCGTCGTGCAGTAGTACGTAGCATGCTACACAGGCAAAGCAAACCCACGTACTTAGTACCACAGCCCGTCCATTAGTCAGTCGGGGTATACAATTGGCCTTCGTAGTATTGAACAGGGGACATGTTAAACTGCCTTGCATGCGGCGGGTATCCTACCCGCAGTTTATGGCGCTTCCATAAACATTACTGTTCGTTTGATATCCTTCCTCGTGGGTCTCTTCTTAGTATCAAGGAATATCCTGGTAATATGTACCCATTTCTCCGCTACAAATACCTTGGAAGTAAAAGCGAGAACATTCTAAGAGGGCTCCGGTACCTCTTTCACAGCTTTGAGCTATAGAACCGATAGCCAATAGAGCGTCTTCTATTGTCCACTTTGGAAGAAACAGATCTTTCAATATTGTACTAGGCCTGATAAGCCGCTGCCCGATATAGTCTCATGTCGGTATCGTGTTCTGCACGTCCCGCTTGGCCTTACATTATCCCGGGGTACCAAGATCTAAAGCTTAACGAAACCGGGGCAGTGTAGAATTGGAAGGTTGTCATGATACTGCAATCTGTTTAGAAATACGTGTCTGAATTTATAAGCAGAGTTGTCTCGATAGGCAAAAGCGGGTAGTTTCAACTGGCGAACCCCGATCTCCGGGCCTGGGGGTACCACTTAATCCGGTACTTGTTTACCTGTTTAAATGAAGATATGCCAGTTCGAAAAGCGGTCGAGATGACCCGTCGAGATAACCGGACTGTTTTACGTTCTTGGACTACTGCGTAGGAACTATAGTCTTCGTTTGGCTGGCGCCATGTTGGTGGTTTCGAACTCCTCGTGGTTAATTGTTTGAGACAGGTGTATATCTATTTTACCCGTTTAGAACGTCGGGCCGTGCTAGTAAATCAATCGGGTTGTCCTGTGACATAGGAGACTAGAAACTTACAAATCGGGATAGACTAGATATAAAGGTCGAGTGAAATAAGGTATGCTAAATGGTGATATAAATCCGCCCGCGGGCAAACATATCGGGTTCGAATCGCTAGCTAAGGCCATTGGCTCTTGCTTAGACTGACTGCGTCAGAAAATTATCTATGTAAGGCACCCTTGACGCAAGGCAACATGATATATGGTATAGATTTATTCACTTATAAATGTTGCGCTCGTTGCCATATGTATTCCATCATCGTCTTGAGAGTCTGTGGTGTTGGTTTCCTAACCAAACTTCTTACGCCCTTCGACGCACAAAGCAGACCTGAGCGCGTCTTGGGTCGAAGGGATGATTAAACACGAACGCTAAGGTCAAGAGAGCAGAGACCGCGTTTTGCAATGACAGAATATTCTTAAAGAGTCAAGCCTTCTTTGGTCCATAATGCTCATGCCTGTAGTAGTGATATTAACTGCAGCATAAACATAAAGTTGGAAGTCGACCGTCTTACTAGGTTAGGTGCTGCATAAAACTTTATTGAGTGTTAGCAAAGCTTGATAGTTGACGGGAGGGGCTGAAGTGGGGCTCGTCTGTTCCCGTCTCTGTTGTACAAGGTTCCTAATAAGGCCAGTACCTTACAGTACGCTCTAGATGACCCCGCTATGTCCCCTAATTTAGTCTAGCCGATTAACCTGTTGGATGGTCCCAACGCGTCCCAAAAACATACACCGCGCATGTCCTTTATTTGTGTACGCTGTACTTCTGTATTCTTCGTCGCAAAAGCTGTCGTCACTCTGATTTGACTGATTTGATACTAAGTACTAATTACAAGTGCTCTTTTCTCGAGTCCCATCAATTTCGTATCAACTCTTTCTTCGGCATTTCTTATACGAGGTGCCACTCTGATCTATACTACTGGCCTAGGACTAGTAATACCTCGCATAGCAACTCTTTGCAACCATCGATTGTTTAATATCGAGCACCCTTTTGGCACGTCGATATCCTCTACTGGGTTCATCCTCTTCTGCTTCTCTTCTTGCCTTGCACACATAATGCATTACCTCCTTAGCAGGAACATGTCCCTGCAACCTATCGTCTAATTTGCACTTCTCCTATCTCTAACGAGCAGTACCTGCTGCGGTTAAGGAGGAGGATAACTCAGCTCAAAGATAATGGATCGCAACCCGCCCGAGACGGAGGGCATTCTCGCTACGAAACCGAATGGTCAAAGAAACAACATTCAACCTATTGGCACCCATCGTTCTACAAGGAAGAGCACAGGAAACCCCGAATCTAAGGAAAACAGCATCACATCTGACATTGACGTCGCATCACGCGCAATACCTCGACCAACGCATACCAATATCCCCAAGCATCGCCAATCCGACTCGCTCATCACGCAACCAATCGTAAGCCCAAGTCCAAATACTAGAGTAGACCGCAGCACTGCCGTGCTCGGGATATCTAGGTCTCAAAAGGACACGCGAATCCCACGCCCGAAGACGACTGGTCCCATCACCAACGATCACAGCCAAACAATACCAGAGAATCGAGAGCAGTCTTCTATATCCCCTATGCGCCAGCCTATGGACTTTAAAGCGGCCTTCAACCGCGCCCGAGAGCAGACTGATGTTGACTTACGGCAAGCTTTCAACATGGCGAACACGGAATTCAATGACTTTCAAGGCATCGATGGCTCCCCTAGTCCGGCCCCACGATCTTTTCGCCGTGAATCTCGCATGACCAATCGTCCGGGGAATGGCGCGAGCACGGAACATGACGACCTCAAGAAACAACTTGCACAGTTTGACCGTACTCATCAGCTAGGTAGCGGTGGCGGACCTCTCAATGGCTTGTTTGATAAAAACCGCGTTGGAACTAAAGTTCCACGGGCCGGCCGCGCATGGACTGGACAGGCCACTGATGATAATCAGGGTGACGGCGCTGGGGGGGGCATACAGAACGTCCCGACAACTAATCCTGTAACTCAAGCAAATGCCAAGGCGACAGGACGGAGTCTCCTGGCCACAAGCCCTCATTTAGGCAGAATTGGGGCCGACGTTCCTATACCTACTATCGAGTCCGAAGCCAATGGTGACGCCCAAACCTCACGTGATTATGAACAGTCCATGTTCTCACCCGAGAAGAACATGAATTGGCACCTTGACGCTGATTTTACAGCCGGCGACCTTCAAATCTCGGCTAGCCCTCGTGTTACACTTACAAAACCGAGCTCTGATTCTGGTCACAAATCGGACGCCGCTGATCAGGCTGGGACTGGCACGCCAGCACACCGGCGGACCAATGACAGACTACGCCAGATTAAGCAAAGAGAAGTCGACGCCGCGAGAACAACCTTCGCAGAGGATATGTCGGCCAACAAAATGACAAACAATCGACTGGATGAGATAAGAGCCCGAGAGATGGAAGCTTTATCCAGACGAGCCGTAGCTTCTAGTCGTCTTGATGAAATCAGAATCAGGAACTCGGAGCCTCGCTCAGAATCTCCTGAGAACCGCAAGGTTTTACACAAGACCCCCCCCAAGGAAGAAAAAGCACGCCCTAATAGTCAGCCAACAATCGCGTCCGAGCACATTTCAGACATAGGGCCGAGAGGCGAACCGATTCGTGATACTCCAGTTGTGGTGTACAAAAGCACGGGTGAAAGGCCGCTGGGTGAGAGCAAACGTGAAGCTCTGGCTAAGAGTGACTCGCACGACCTCCTTCGTCGTCTTGCTCGAGCGACTAGTTTAAGCCCTGGCGACAAAGCAGAGAAAGAGGAACCACCTAAGGTTAATGCTAACGATAATTTTGCACCGGCAAAATCACCTGAGAAGCAGATGTCCAAAGTGCAACATTCGGAAATGCGTAACCTCAACCGTTCGCTCTCAACGCGAGAAGAAAGAAGGCTTCGCAATCTGGAGATTAAGAACCCCAGGGACAGGCCCACGGTAGGCTTTGCTGATCTGATAAGGGTACCATCCGACGATTCTATACAGGGAAAGCGACCGAGTAAGCCGAACTCAGAAATAGATCCTACAGACCGGATAGAGGCTGAGCTCAACCTCTTTGCTCCTTTGGACAACTACTCCGAGAGGGGTTCTAATAGAGCCCCCTCCCCAGTTCAATCGGAGCCCGCAGACGAGGAAACCCCACGACCAGTCAAGGTAGACCCATTGACGCTACCTACGCCCCGTGTTACGGGGGCATATGTTGAGACCCCTGCTACTGTGAGAGTGAAAGAAGAGGGGAGTCGTCCAAAGCCGCCCGAGATTCCTGCCGTCGCACCTGACCCTAAGGCTAGCAGCCTCAAACCGAATTTGCCCCCCACGAAACATTCCCTAGGCTCTACTACGACAGATCGAGCGAGGTCTCTGAGACGTTCTAGTTCCAGGTCCTCCTCAGTGCCAGCAGCCTCGCGTCGCGCCAGATCTTCTTCAAGACGACGCCGCCCCTTGATTAATACAGCCAAACCACCCACCGTCAGGGAAGATATCCTTGCGATTCTACGAGCTAATGATATCGATGATTCGACATTGGAAAATCTTGATTCAATCCTTGCCGACCGTGAAGTCAAGGATCAAGAACTCAAACAAATGGTTAACGACTCCGTTCTCAAAGTGGAAGGCGATTTGGACATGAAATTCTCGGAGATGACAGACCGTGAGCGAGAACTCGAGGCATATGATAGAATGAGTAGGTCTCTTAAGACCGGTCTTCTTGGCATTCGTTCCGCGAAAAAGGGAATTGAACGGTTAGAGGATAAGGTCATACACCACGATCGTAAGGATGAACAACTGCGGCCCAGAACCACGACCAAGAAGGAACATGTGCAAGAGCCGCCTCCATCACCGATCGAGACCGACTCTATTCCGGTTTACTTGCCGAGACTATATCGCAGGCACCCCAAATTTAAGCTCACACCTTGGGGGATTTTCGCTATTTTGGCTCTGATATGGTATGCGCTCGAGTCGACTTTTAGCTCCTTATACGCTGGCCCCGACTACGCATGTATACCAAATGTGCCCTGTGACTGGTCACCAAACGAGCCATATTTCCCATATACAATGCCATTCATGTTAGATGAATGGGTTACGGGGGGCAAAGGGAGAGCGCTCACACTGCGAGTGGGTGAGGAGGTTGGAGACATTTTGGCCGAGGTTTCCGACTGGGCAACGAATACGGATTTCACTCTTTCTGACCCGCGATACATGAACGTATGGCAGCGCAAGCGGCATCTACGACGGCTACGTAAGCACGGATTGGTTCCGAAATGGACGCCACCGGATGGCTATCGCCTGCGGTATCCTGATTGGCAGGCAGCAAAAAAAGCAAAAGAAATGGCTCAAGACCTCGGGCTCGATGAAGAGGACGAGACAATGAGCGTCGACGAAGTACTCCGGTAGTGATTAAAAGCATATCATCCATACCTTACACGCGCTTCCCCGCTAGCTGGTTAGCCTCAGGGTTGACGATCACGATCTGTACCAATATGTTTTGACGACACGAGGGGGGGGATTAATGTTTACATTGGAGTTCGGGACTTGGGCATTTAGCATTTGCAAGCGATTGGCGAATGGGGGCGTTCGTGGCTAAGTCAAAAGCTACTGATGTTGCATGCATGGCTTGAAATTCGCTTGGCCGTCCTATATGCCTCCTTGTGGGGAACATGTAAATACCCAATGATGGTTTACCTATATGCATAACAGGGTGAGATCATTGTTCCGATATGACATTTTTGCGAAAAAGAAATTGGTTTTTGGTCGAATCGTGACGTCTACGAAGCGTCTGACCGTGAGACAAGCAAACGAGAGCTCGGGCCACTGGCAGGCCCAGATCTCCGGTTATGACGGAATGAACCGAGCTAGCGCTTCAGCTGTTTGGACAGCTTGAGTCACATGATTCCCGATTAGGCAATGAACCCCTTAAGATCTGAAGGAGAAAGACGACCAAGTGGGATCTCTTTGCTAACTTCGATCACGGCCCGCTTCTGATGTCACAATCTCAACGCATGGAGCACTTTCTCTGCAGATGAAATGAGCGAACCAGCCGGTTGAAACCAATAGTTGGTCACTAGTCACCACCAGCTATGACATAGCTTGCCGTTTACAACAAAAGGGCAGAGTGTATATATGAGTTAGATATCAATTCCTACATATACCAACATATCAATGCATTAATAAATCATTTCCTAGGTTCTCATCATTAACTACCCAGTATTACCACACACGCGCATACATACATACACGTAGGGATACTAGCAGTGAACACGAGCCATAATGTCTTCATCGAACTTTGATGCTCCTGGCGCCTATCCAATCACGCCGATGGATGAAGAGCCAATGCAGCAAGCACAACCGAATAGACTTCACAAGCGAGAAGACCCCCGGGGCTGGGATACCGGAATCGAGCAGAGGACACATCCCAGCGGCCACAGTTTTGCTGATTCAGGCATATATGAGGGTGAATCTTCAGTGAGATACGGCGATTACCCGTCCACAACCTCACAAGGCACATCCCAACGGACACAACCGGAAAATCAGGCGCCTCGCAGTATAGGCGACGATGCGAACCCTAGTGGCCATCATTTCAGCGGTTCTGGCATTTATGTCGATGACTCGTCTCTCTCTCACGCCCATCAGGACGATAAGTCGAGGATTACGTCTGGTGCGCTGAGCGGAACAAACGATCAGGACAAGACCTTCACACAAAATTCCAACTACACCTATGGAGATAAATTGTTCACTCCGCGTACAAAGGATGAAAGCCCTCCCCGCTTCGACTACGAGAAGCCATCTGCTTCGGGGGTGGATGACATCACTCCCAAGCAAAGCCTGTCAGAGCCCAATAAGTACGACTCAGGCGCGAATGCATTCGCCAATATTGTGCACGCACAGAATAACAATACAGATAAAGGCTTGAGCGAGCAGCAACCTTCCCCTGAACATAAGGACCAGCACAAAGACCAGCACAAGGACCCCTACTGGGGTGATATCCCTTTCGGCGCTGGTGTATACAATGGCGTTACTGGTCACGGGAGCAATGAATCGACCAGGGACCGCAGATCTAGCCGTGATCAGTACAACAACGACGCGACAAACACCGGTATCTACAACGGCGTCACTGGACACGGCAGCAAGGAGTATACTACTACTAATACCAGCTCCCAGCAAAAGTCGGCCCAAGATCAAGACCAGAACATGTTCCAGGAGAGCACAACTGACGATGACGCCTCTCATCACCAACGCGCTTTTCCCCTAGTCACCAAAATCGGATCCGGCTCTGCGTCCGCTGATCATGGCGGCGATGATAGCGGGCCCCAGAAGCATAAGTCTCACTTTACAGAGGGGCTCGCTGGTGCAGGTGCCGCTGCTGCTGCTGGAAGTAAGGCCGCGGCGCATAATAAGGCTGGGAAGATGAATGACTATGATGACAACGCGACGGCCAAGGATAATGACAACAACAGCGTGGCTACGAAAAACAAAGAGGAGAAGCATAAGAGGAAGGATTCTGGGGAGAGCAAGCTGCATTCGCTCTTCCACTTCGGCAGCCACAAGAACAATAACAAGGACAAGGAGAAGGAGAAGGAGAAGGAGGAAAATAAACTCCAGAAGAATCTCCCGTACAGAACTAAGGACGAGGTGTCGCCAACCGGCGGCGAGGAACCGCGCCCGGTAGAGTATAGCAGGCTGTCGGATGGCACGCCGTCGGGTGTTGCCTTCGGAAGTACAGGCCAGACGCGCGATCACGAGCGAGACACTTCGGGGTCCGAGCAAAAGTCTCAGTATAACACACTCTCGGATGGGACACCATCAGGTGCCGCACTAGGTGGAGTCCATTCTCATCAACAGCGTGAGAAGATGTCCGGCTCCGGTCGCGACCGCTCCGCTGGTTCTGGTTCAGGACAGGGACAGGGGCAGGGACAGTATAACGTCCTGTCCTCCGGTACAATGTCGGGCGTGAATTTGGAACAAGCACACCAGCAACATGCTCACCAATCTAAACCCCAAAACCAGAATCAAGAGTCCCAGTCTCAGTATCAGTCCACATACCACGCGAAAGACGCAGCCAACAACGGGCAAGCCCTAGACGAGTTCGAGATGAACGCACGGGCGATGGCTTTGAAAGAGGCCAGAAGCAAGCAAGCGGATAATAATGGCAAAGTGAACCCTGATTTTGCTGGGGGGAAGGGGAACGAGATGTCTTTGTCTGGTGGTGAGGCTGGTGGGATGTCGGGACGCACGGTGACGCATCGGTGTACGCAGTGTGGTGCAGAGAATGATATCACAGGGTATCTGAGGTCGTAAAACGACTGCAGATGATGGAAGGAGGAAAGGAAGGAAGGTGGAAACGTGCGATGCAAAGTGGAACGAAGGAAAAAAAAAAAAAAAAATAAAACTTGGTAT